>ULTZ01025603.1_pt1 | contig 30743 bp, 27 predicted proteins | sample 1957981 | NCBI WGS metagenome assembly ULTZ01 (sample SAMEA4835745, study PRJEB28245) | human gut metagenome | biome: gut microbiome; material: fecal sample | place: Denmark | collected 2008
CAATGGTCGCGCAGGGCTATATGCAACCGATAGACTGGGAAGGCAATCTGTCGCGCCTTTACTTCGACTTGGCGGGCAATCCGACTATCGAAGTCTTACGCTCGCTGCTCACCCTCACCACGCCTGACCATATCCTTTACGGTTCGGATTATCCTTATTTGCCAGATGCCGTACTGAAAGCCAACCTGCAACGGCTACGGCAGACGCTGGCTTCGGATGAGGAACTTGCCGAATATGCGGACAGGTTTTTGTGGGGGAATGCGGGGCGATTGTTTGAGTAGAGTGGAGAATTAGGGAGATTCCTTTGCTTCATTTCCTGATTTTTTTCTATATTCGCAAAGATAAAAGATGTAACGTTATGGATGCCGTATTAAGCTTAAATTACAACCAGATACTGAGTCTGGTCAAGCAATTGCCGACACGTATGCAGTTGCGTTTGGGGCGTATTTTGACCAAAGATGCCACTGAAGCTGAGTTGGAACATTTTTTAGAGACGTTTAAGACGGATGAATTGAGTGAAGAGGATATTCTCGCGGAAGTGAAACAAGTAAGAAAGGAACGGTATGCGCGGCGCAAGAAAGAAGCGGGTCATTGTTGACACGAATTGCTGGATTAGCTTTCTGATTGGTCGAAAACTGTCTTCTCTTGTTTCTTTGTTAAGTGACGATCGTATTGACTTGGTATTGTGTGATGAATTGTTGGAAGAAATCAGAGAAGTGACACAACGTCCCAAGTTCGCAAGATACTTTCCTTTGGAGGAAGTAGAATCTCTTTTATCATTCTTACGTCTAAAAGGAATTCTGTTTGAGCCATCTCAAGATATACATATTTGCCGTGACGAAGAAGATGATTATCTGCTTGCGCTGGCAGTGGAAGCTAAAGCTCATTATCTTGTGACAGGTGATAAAGATTTATTGGTTATCAAGAAGATTACCTCTTGCCGGATTGTTGATGTGAAGACATTTGAAGAGGAAATGAAAATCTGAATTATAACCGGAACAATATTTCAAAATAATACGGGGCGAGCTTTGAAACATCTCGACCCGATGAAATATCGGTGTGGCATTGGGATGATTGGTTTGTATGTCAGCCCCTCAACTTCTGGCAGTACTCCGACGGCGTAACGCCCTCCTGTTTCTTGAACATCCGGCTGAAATGCTGGGGATATTCGAAGCCGAGGCTGTCTGATATCTGAGAAACGGTCTCACCGGAAGCCAGTCCGTTCTTGGCAAGCTGGATGACAAACTGACGGATGTGGTTGCTTGCCGTGTCTCCGGTGGTCTTCTTGATGACATCGCCGAAGTAATTGGCGGACATGCACAGTTTGTCGGCGCAATACTGTACGGTGGGCAGGCCGAGGGTCAGCTGGAGCTTGTCCTCGAAATAGTCGCGGAGCAGGCGGTCGAAGCGGACGAGGATGTCGGAGTTCTCAATCTTCCGGGTGATGAACTGGCGGTTGTAGAAGCGCTGGCAGAAGTTGAGTGCCAGTTCGATGTAGCCCACGAGGATGGCGTTTTGAAGCTCGTCTGGATTCTTGCCGAGTTCCTCACGCATCTGGCGCATCAGCGAAACGAGGATATCGTGTTCTTCGTCGGTCATGTGCAGGGCTTCATTTACGCGGTAGTCGAAGAAGGAATACTCCTTGATATGTTTTTCTAAGGGGAAACCATGTAGCAAGTCGGGGTGGAACAGGAGTGCCCAGCCTGCAATCGCCACCCGTTCACCATTATCTTCCTTGCCGCCGATTTGTCCGGGAGCCACACAGAGCAGCGTACCCTTGTTATAATCATATTTGCCGCAGCCATAATCTAAGTCTACATTGGCATCGTCCCGCAAGAACAGCCCATACACACTGTAATTATTCAGACTGTGACGTATGGGTGACACTTCGGCATAATCGATAACGCTGACTAACGGGTGCTGCTCTTTGGATCCGAGGTAGCGGCCATAATCATTGACATTTCGTACTTTCAGAATCTTGCTCATCTTGTTTCCTGTTAAACCGATACAAAGATAAAGTATTTCATGACCAAAAGTTTACCTAGGCTGCACTTTCAGTAAAAATGGTATGCTTCCCCCACTTATGGTTACGATGTTCCTTCTTGTTCCGGCGTAATTTTGCATCAGATAAACTGTAAGCAAAATGGAACAGAAAGTGGAACTACCTGAAGAATTATGTACGGACGAGGCAGTATGCTTCATTGCAGACCGCCATCACGTCACACCGCAACAGCTTTTGCATTATTTCCTTGATGGGGAGGCATCCATACCCTTGGAGGCTAACGAAGTGGAGATACTGAAAGGATTGTCTGAATTGATTAAAGATGATAAGACTATAAACATAAAAACAAGATAACAATGAAGAAGAACATTGGAAATGTATTGGCATTGTACCCCACGCCCGCAGTGGTCGTGGGTACGGAAGTGAACGGAAAAGTGAACTGGCTGCTGGTTGCCCACGTGGGTATCATTGGGCACGACCTGATTATGCTCAGTATGTTCAAGAAGCATTACACCAACGAGGGAGTGAAGCAGACGGGCAAGGTATCCGTCAATATGGTAAATGAAGCGATGTTGGAACGAGCCGACTATGTGGGCTGTGTTAGTGGAGCGAAGGCGGACAAGTCTGATGTATTTGTATATCACATAGGCGAAGCCGGAACGCCTGTCATTGACGAAAGTCCGCTGGTAATGGAGTGCGAAGTGGTGGACAACTACGAGACGGATACTTTCGACAATTTCATCTGCAAGATAACGAACACCTGCGTGGACGAGGATTGCCTGAACGAAAAGGGCAAGCCCGATTATGACAAGCTGAAACCCGTGCTGTTCGAGATGCCGAACTACACCTATCTGCGCACAGGTGAGACCATCGGCAAATGCACCAGCTTCGGGAAGGCATACAGAAAGGAGGAAAAGCAATGAAAACAAGATTTTTAGGAAAAGACAAACTGGAAGTGTCCGCCATCGGATTGGGCTGCATGGGATTCACGCAAAGCTATCCCCCGTATCCCGACCGAAAGGATGCGATAAATACCATCCGCAAGGCGGTGGGCTTGGGCGTTACGTTCTTCGACACCGCCGAAGTGTACAGCTACGGTCAAAACGAGGACTTGGTAGGCGAGGCGTTGCAGCCCGTGCGCGACAAGGTGGTCATTGCCACCAAGTTCGGTTACGACTTGTCCGAAACGCCGGACTTGACCACATCGGCACGTCCCGTCTCGCTCTCCAGCCGCCCGGAAACCATCCGCAAGGCGGTGGAAGGCTCGTTGCGCCGTCTGCGTACCGACCATATCGACCTTTACTATCAACACAGAGTTGACCCGAATGTGCCTATTGAAACGGTAGCCGAGACCGTAGGCGAACTGATAAAGGAAGGCAAGGTGCTGCATTGGGGATTATCGGAAGCCGCGCCTGCTACGGTGCGCCGTGCCCACGCCGTCTGTCCGCTGACCGCCGTGCAGAGCGAATACTCCTTGTGGTACAGGAAGCCGGAAGCGGAACTGCTGCCCACGTTGGAAGAACTGGGCATCGGCTTCGTGCCGTTCAGTCCGCTGGGCAAGGCGATGCTGACCGGGCGTTTCAACAAGGACACGAAGTTTGACAAGACCGATTTCCGCTCCGCCATTCCCCGTTTCCAAGGCGAAAACCTGAAGCACAATATGGAACTGGTGGAATATGTGGAGGCTTTGGCAAAGCGGAAAGAAACCACTCCTGCCCGTATCGCCCTTGGCTGGCTGCTGGCGCAGAAGCCGTGGATTGTACCTATTCCGGGAACCAAGCGTATTGAGCGTATCGAGGAGAACATCGGCGGTGCGGACATACAGTTCACGACCGAAGAACTGGCGGATATCCGCCGTCATTTGGACAGCATCGAGATTATAGGCGGACGCTATCCGGAAGACCAGGAGAAGATGACAGGACTTTAATCCCGGACACTTATGGAACGACGCGAATTTCTGAAGAAGTCTGCAATGGCAGCTTTGGGTACGGCGGTGGCTGGAACAGGAATAGTGCAGGCCTTCAACCATATGAATAATAACGATTCAAAGACTGGCAAGATGAAGATAGTAGTATTGACGGGCAGTCCCCGTAAGAACGGCAATTCCGCTTATCTGGCGGAGCAGTTTATCAAAGGCGCGGAAGAAAAGGGGCACGAGGTGTTCCGCTTTGACTGTGCTTTCAAGCAGGTGGAGCCGTGCCGAGCCTGCAACCGCTGTGGCATGGATGGACCTTGTATTTTCAACGATGACTTTCAGGAACTCCGTCCGCACCTGATAGATGCGGATATGGTGGTATTCGCTACGCCGATGTATTACTTCGGCATCTCGGCGCAGATGAAACGGGTGATAGACCGCTTCTATGCCATCAACGGACAAATCAAGGGTGCACGAAAGAAAGCTGCCTTCCTGATGACCTACGCTGATACCGCCAAGAAAGAGGCGGAACCGATGCTGTTGCATTACCATACGCTGATGGATTATCTGGGCTGGATAAGTGTGGGCGAAGTGGTGGCATCGGGCGTATGGACGGCAGGCAGCGTCAGGAATACGGATTATCCGCGGCAAGCCTACAAGTTGGGCAAGAGTCTATAATCCTTTATCAAAAGAAAAATGAAGAATATAATAGCAACAATCGCCCTCGTGCTGACAGGAAGTCTGTCCGCGACGGCACAAACAACAGACACTATGGATAGAATCGAAGTATGCAAGCAGAATTACCACACCCTGTTTGGCGGCGAAGCGCTGACCGGGCAAGGCACAGACCCGGAAATGATGGACATCCTCCAGAAATTCATCTTCGGCGAAGTGTTCCAGACGGGTGAACTGACGTTGAAACAACGTGAAATGATTACCTGCATCACTCTTGCCACGATGCAGACGCTTCCGCAACTGAAAGCCCATACCGGAGCAGCACTTAATGTCGGTGTCACGCCCGAAGAACTGCGCGAAGTGATGTATCTCACCGCTCCGTTCATCGGCTTCCCCAAGATGCTGAATGCCGTGGCTACGGTAAACGAAGTGTTCAAGGAGCGTGGTATCTCTCTACCGTTGGAAAAGCAAGGTACGGTAACGGAAGAAACACGTCACGAAATTGGTAAGACCATTCAGGAAAAACTCTATCCCGGCGGCATCGCTTCGGTGATGGAAGGTGTGCCCGGCGACAGGGGAAGGGACGTGGAGCGGTTCCTCACGGACTATTTCTTCGGTGAAATCTACAGCCGTGGGGCACTCGACTTGCAGACGCGCGAGCTGTTGGGCTACTGCGTACTGACCACCTTGGAAGCCGAGAGTCAGCTTCACTCACACTATCACGGCAACATCAATGTGGGCAACTCGCCCGAGACATTGACTGCTGCCGTTATCCAGTGCCTGCCCTACATCGGCTTCCCCGCCCCTATCAAGGCGCTGCGTATCATCAAGGAGGAATATGGGGATTTTTAGTGTGAGTTCATTCTCCCTTAGAACTCCAGTCCGGCTTCCCGGAAGTGGCGTACGAAGAAAAGAACCTGATAATGGATGGCATTTGCCCAATAAGTACCCGTGTGGCCACCGGGACGCACGTAAAAGTCGTGGGCAATGTTCAGTTCGCGCAGGCGGTGGTGTACATTCTGGTTGACCTGGTAGAAGAAGTCACTGTAACCGCAATCGATGATGAGGGCCGTCTGTCTGCCCAGGAAGGCATCAAGGGAATTGTAGACGGTGTAGTTCTCCCAGTTTTGCGGATATTCGGCGGGCGAACCCAGCTGCGTCTGCATCTCCCAGTTGTTGGGGAAGGGGCGGATGTCCAGACCTCCGCTGGTGCTGCCTGCGGCTCCGAATGTTTCGGGATGGCGCAAGGCGTTCCACATGGCTCCGTGGCCGCCCATGCTGAATCCGGTTACGGCACGACCCTCACGGCGGGCATAAGTGGGATAGTGGGCATCGATGTATGCCGGGAGTTCTTTCGAGACGAACGTTTCGAACTGTACTTCGGGATGCAGCGGACTGTCCCAATACCAGCTGCGGTCGCCGTTGGGACAGACGATGAGCAGGTGGTTGTCATCCGCCATCTGCTTCAAGTCAGTGATGCCCGACCAACTCCGTTCGTCTCCGCCATATCCGTGCAGCAGATAGAGTGTGGGCACCTTGCCGTCTCCGTCCGGTACGAAGACCAACACGCGGATGTTCCGCTTCATATTTTCACTAAACACTTTCAATGTGTCTACCTTGGCAGCCTGGACGGCTGTGCCCAGTCCCAGGAATAACAGTAAAATCCAGCTAAGTTGTTTCATTGTCTTTGTTTTTTTGTGACAAAAGTACGTATAAATGTCCAACTTCCATTAGGAACGGGAGGATTTGTATGCCGGGAGAGGTCCGGGAGCCGGCGTCCGTGTAAAAAGAAACCGGCCTCCACTGCACGAGGCAGCGAAAGACCGGTGTTCTTGAAGTTAAACAAATGTTCCTTATTTCACGTCAGGCATCGTATTCGTTGGTCTGGAAACGGCGGGTTGCACGCAGCAGGTGGCGCAACGAGCTGACGAGCTCCTGGGTCTCCTGCAGGATGTTCAGGTAAACATAGGAGACGGCAAGGTTGTTTTTCACATCCTGCATGCGGTTCATCTGCAACTTGCGGGTGCGTGAAAGCGATTCCTTCAGGCGGTCGCATTCGGCGCGGATTTCATCCACTTCGTTGTACTTGCCTTCAGAGATGACAGTGTGTGTCCGTTTCAGCAGGTATACGAGGGTGTCGCGCAAGGGGATGAACTCTTTCACCAGTTCCATGGGCATGGGCTTGAAGTTGTTGTCCACGTGCTCTTCACATGGCTCACAGATACGGCGCAGGCAGTACATGATCTGCTGACAGCTGTTGCTGCCCAGGTGGAACCAGGTGTTCTTCTCGATGGCGATGTCCTTGTCGATGCGCTGGAGACCCACCATCTCTTTCCGACGCATCTTCTTCAGCGCTCCCTTTTCCGTGCGCAAGGCGCTGTCGGCACGACGCAGGGTACGCAGGTCGTCGTTGACAAAACCGTCGGTAATCTGGGTATAGGTGTCAATGACGAAGGTCAGATAGAGCGACTGGTTGTCGGCGATGTGCTGGCAAAGCAGCGACCAGGTCTCCTTCTTGTCTTTCGAGGCTACAATCTGACGGAAGAGGTCGTCGGAAGTCTCTGCCTTCATCTTCTTGTTGTATTTCTTGTGGCTGTAGACCAGTCGGGTGATGGCGATGGCAATCATGATGACGATGGCAACTGCACCGCCGAAGTACATGATGAGCGTGATGGTGAAGCAGAGCAGGAAGGCGGCACCTGCCGTGATGAACCATCCGCCGATGACTGACAGCACGCCGGTGATGCGGAACACGGCACTCTCACGTCCCCAGGCACGGTCGGCAAGCGACGAACCCATGGCAACCATGAAGGCCACGTAGGTGGTTGACAACGGGAGCTTCAGCGAGGTTCCCACGGCGATGAGCAGACCGGCAAGCACCAGGTTGACCGAGGCACGCACCATGTCGAAGGCGGCTCCGTTGGCCAGGATAATCTCATCCTGATTGAAACGCTTGCGCACCCAGTTGCGGACGGGCATCGGTGTGATGCTCATCACACTGTTGAAGGCGTTCATGGTCGTGCGGACGATGGAACGTGCCATGCGTGAAGACCCGAACATCTCGTCGCCGACATCCTGACGTGCCAGGTCAACGGAAGTTTTTACCACGTTGTGTGCTTTCTTGGAGGTCATCAGTGAAATGACCATCACAAGCCCGGCAGCTGCCAGAAAGTAGACTGGTGTGCGTGCCGACTCGTTGAGCGCTCCCATCATGTGCTGGGTCACGTCTCCTCCGCCGGCAGCCATATAGTCCTGGTAGGAGGAGAATCCTGCCAAAGGCACACCGATGAAGTTCACCAGGTCATTGCCGGCGAACGACATGGCCAGTGCAAAGGTTCCCAGCAGGACCACCACCTTGAAGACATCGACCTTCAGCCAGTGGAGAATCTGCATCAGCACCGTGAAGATAATCAGTCCCCCGACGATGAAGGTTGTGCCGTGACCGTCGATGTAGGCACGCATGTCATCGGTCATGAAGCTCATGTCGCGGATGCCTTTCACCAGCATGAAGTAGCAGATGGCTGTGGCTGCGACACCTCCGAAGAGGCCGATTTTCCATTTGAGGTGTGATTTATAATTAAAGGTAAAGAGGAGACGGGAGAGGAATTGGACGATTGTCCCGAAGAAGAAGGCGATAGCCACAGAAACGAAGATGGCGATGATGACGGAGAGCGCTTTTTCGGTGTTCATCAGGTCAGCGATGCTGAGTCCTGTCGTGTCATGGGCGAGCTTGACGATGGTCAACCCGGAAGTACCTCCCAACAGGGAGAAGACCATGGATACGGTGGTCGAGGTCGGCAGACCGAGGGAGTTGAAGATATCCAGCAGGATAATGTCGGTCACCATGACGGCGAGGAAGATACACATCAGCTCGTCGAAGAAGAACTGCTCCGGCCTGAAAATGCCGTGTCTCGCGATGTCCATCATGCCGCTGCTCATGGTCGCTCCACAGAAGATTCCGATGGCAGCAATAATCATGATGGTCCTGAACTTGGCGGCTTTGGCACCGATGGCGGAATTGAGGAAGTTGACCGCATCGTTGCTGACTCCCACCCACAGGTCAAAGACAGCCAGCATGAATAGGAAAATGACTAGTCCTAAATAAATTGTTTCCATAAAGATTTTAAGTAGTTATAAGAATCACGCTGCAAAGATATACCATCCCCAGGCAACAAACAATGTTACATATATTACATTCGTGTTACAGTTTTTGTTGCATAGGAGGGCGATTTACAATAAGTTCCCGTCAGCTGGAAAATGGAAAAGGACTGACGTTTCCATTCTTTTCGGGGCTTGCGGCTTCCGGTGTGTCCAGGCGGACGCCACTTTTCTCCCGATTGACAAAATGTCAAACGAAGGGTTCCATAGTGCCTTTCCTTGCACCAAAATACGAGTTGGTGTATTCCGATGCCCTTCTCAGGCAATTCGCAAAATACACTTTGCTGCGGATGGACGATGAATGCTATCCTGGTGAGCGGATAGGGATGCTCCACTTTCCATGACGGATGCCTGACACGCGGGATTCCATGCTTTCCGAAACCTTCCGATTTGTTGACACGGCACACCTTCTGGAGAGTGAAACTCCGGATTTATTACTTCCATTTTCCAAAGATTTGACTTCCGGGCACGAAACAATAGTGTTTGGGCGATGAAACTAATGTGTTTGACGCGGCAAACAATATTGTTTGGCTCGCGAAACAATATTGTTCCGGGCACGTTTTGTCTGTTTCCAGAAAATGAAATGTATAGTTTTCTAAAATGGAAGGCTGTTTTCGCCTCGAATGTTAATTGGATTTAGCATTTCCACTCTGGTTTGTCGGAGTCGCGTCGGATGCGAGTTAGCTGGAAAATGCGAATCGGGGTATTTTGTCAAGCAAAAAGGGTTGTGGACTGTCTTTTTGACGGATGGGCATTCGCCGGGTTCTCTTCCGTCAGAGGAAGCTCATCAGGAGCAGCTGGGCGATGATGACTCGCAGGAACATGCAGAAGGGGTAGACCGTGGCGTAGGACACGGCAGGGTTGTCGCCGGGGATGGTGTCGTTGGCATAGTTGAGCGCCATGGGGTTTGCCATGCTTCCGCAGAGCATGCCTGCGACGGAACCGAAGTCCAGTTTCCACAGTTTGAAGGCGGCAAATGCCATGAGCATGACCGGGACAAACGTCAGGATAAAGCCGATACCGACCCACAGGAGTCCTTCCGGGCGGAAGACCGTCTCGAAAAAGTGTGCGCCGGCATCCAGTCCCAGGCATGCCAGGTAGATGGCAAGCCCCAGTGCGCGCAGCATCAGGTTGGCACTGTGGGTGGTGTAGGTGACCATGTGGATGCGTGGTCCGAAGGTGCCGATGAGGATGCCCACCACGATGGGGCCGCCTGCCAGCCCCAGCTTGACGGGCAGCTCGATGCCGGGGACACTGATGGGGATGGAACCCAGGAGCAGACCCAGCGTGATACCGATGAAAATGGACACGAGGTTGGGCTCATTCAGGCTTTTTACGGCATTGCCGAGCACCTTCTCGACGTTGTGGACGGCAGGAGCTTCCCCGACGACCGTCAGGCGGTCGCCCAGTTGCAACACCAGTTCCGGGGTGGCAAGCAACTGGATGCCGGAACGGTAAATGCGGGTGATGTTGATGCCGAAGGCATTGCGCAGGCGGAGTGACCCGAGCTTTTTGCCGTTGATTTCAGGGCGGGTCACGATGATGCGTTTTGACACCATCTTGCTGTCGATGGCATCCCAGTCGATGTCCTCCTTGTTCCAGTCGGTGTTCTCTTGTTCACCGAAGAGGATGGTCAGCCCCAGCGCATCCTTGTCGGAAGTGATGACCAGCAGACGGTCGCCTTCCTCCAGTCGGGTGTCGAAGGTCGGGATGCACACGTTGCCGTTGCGCCACAGGCGGGAGATGACGAACTTGTGGTTGGTATGTTGGGCGATTTCTTTCAGGTTCTTGCCGTAGATGCCGGGGTTGTGCACCTGATAAGCGGCGATGTAGGTGTGGTTGTGGTCCTCCTTCTCCTGTACGTTGAGGTCCTGCTGACGGACGAAGAGCTTGCGGAACAGGATGAGGGCGAAGATGACGCCGACCACTCCGAGCGGATAAGTCACGGCACAGCCCAAGGCTGCTCCGCTGCTGTCCATTCCCATCTGTTTGAGTGCCTGCTGGGCGGCACCGAGGGCAGGGGTATTGGTTGTTGCTCCACACAAGAGTCCCACCATGTCGGGCAGGTTGACCGGTGTGCAATAGCAGAGGCCCAGTGCCATCACCGTGCCGACCAGCACGACGCCGGTAGCCATCATGTTCAGCCGCAGTCCGCCGGTACGGAAGGAGCTGAAGAAGCCGGGACCGACCTGCAGCCCCAGTGCATAGACGAACAGCACCAGACCGAAGCTCTCCGCATAGTTGAGCATCTGGGAGTCGATGGATATGCCGAGATGTCCTGCCAGGATACCCATGAAAAATACGAAAGTGACACCGAGTGATACGCCGAGAACACGGATCCGCCCTAGTGCGAGTCCAATGGCAGAGATGAGTGAGATGATGATGACGGCTTGCAGCGCCGAATGTTCCAATATCGTAGTGCTAATCCATTCCATGCTTACAGGAGCAATCTAGTTTACTTTGTTTGGGGCTGCAAAGATAGTATTTATTTCGCATGCATCGGGCATGAAACGGGAGAAAGGTGGTAAGGGAAGTGCCTGTTTCCTTCCTTTTTGACAGATAAAGCCGTCTGGAATCCTGACGTATTGTCAGTATTCTGTCATTTTCCGGGTGGGAGTGGCGGAGGATATCTATTACCTTATTTATATAGAGGTGGGCTGCTCTTTTTTGACCGGCGGGCGGGTTTTGGCACGCGGTTTGCTTTATAGTATGCGAAGCGTTGCTTCGAGAGTACTAACACGAATAATAATAAATAAAAAAAGATACAATTATGGGAAAGATTATTGGTATTGACTTAGGAACTACAAACTCATGTGTTGCCGTATTTGAAGGCAACGAACCTGTAGTAATCGCCAACAGCGAAGGCAAGCGTACGACTCCTTCAGTCGTAGGTTTTGTTGACGGTGGCGAACGTAAAATCGGTGACCCTGCCAAACGTCAGGCTATCACCAACCCGACCCGTACGGTTTACTCCATCAAGCGTTTCATGGGTGAGACCTACGACCAGGTAGCTACGGAAATCTCGCGTGTACCCTACAAGGTCGTGAGAGGCGACAACAACACGCCGCGTGTCGACATCGACGGCCGTCTGTATACTCCGCAGGAAATCTCTGCAATGATCCTGCAGAAGATGAAGAAGACCGCTGAAGATTACCTGGGTCAGGAAGTGACCGAGGCTGTCATCACGGTTCCGGCATACTTCTCCGATTCACAACGTCAGGCAACCAAGGAAGCCGGTCAGATTGCCGGTCTGGATGTGAAACGTATCGTGAACGAGCCGACAGCAGCCGCTTTGGCATACGGTGTCGACAAGGCAAACAAGGATATGAAGATTGCAGTCTTCGACTTGGGTGGTGGTACGTTTGATATTTCCATCCTCGACTTTGGCGGCGGTGTGTTCGAAGTGAAATCGACCAACGGTAATACTCACTTGGGTGGTGATGACTTCGACCAGGTAATCATTGACTGGTTGGTTCAGGAGTTCAAGAACGACGAAGGTGCCGACCTGACTCAGGACCCGATGGCGATGCAACGTCTGAAGGAGGCTGCCGAGAAAGCGAAGATCGAGTTGTCTTCTTCTACGACGACGGAAATCAACCTGCCGTACATCATGCCGGTAGGTGGTGTGCCCAAGCACTTGGTGAAGACTTTGAGCCGTGCCAAGTTTGAGGCTCTGGCACATAACCTGATCCAGGCTTGTCTGGAACCCTGTAAGAAGGCCATCAGCGATGCCGGTCTGAGCACTTCGGACATTGATGAAGTAATCCTGGTAGGTGGTTCTTCTCGTATCCCCGCCGTACAGAAGTTGGTTGAGGACTTCTTTGGCAAAGTTCCTTCAAAGGGTGTGAACCCGGATGAGGTTGTTGCCATCGGCGCCGCTATCCAGGGTGCCGTGTTGACTAACGAAATCAAGGACGTGGTCTTGCTGGATGTCACTCCGTTGACTTTGGGTATTGAGACCATGGGCGGTGTGATGACCAAGTTGATTGATGCGAACACGACTATCCCGTGCAAGAAGAGTGAAATCTTCTCTACGGCAGCCGATAACCAGACTGAGGTGACCATCCATGTCCTCCAGGGTGAGCGTCCGATGGCTGCACAGAACAAGTCTATCGGTCAGTTTAACCTGACGGGTATTGCTCCGGCACGTCGTGGTGTACCTCAGATTGAGGTGACCTTTGATATCGATGCCAACGGTATCTTGAAGGTATCTGCCAAGGATAAGGCAACGGGTAAGGAGCAGGCAATCCGTATTGAGGCTTCTTCCGGTTTGAGCAAAGATGAAATCGAGCGTATGAAGGCTGAGGCTGAAGCAAACGCTGAGGCTGATAAGAAAGAGCGTGAGAAGGTGGACAAGCTCAATCAGGCTGACAGCATGATTTTCACAACAGAGAATCAGCTGAAGGACTTGGGCGATAAGTTGCCTGCCGACAAGAAGGCTCCGATTGAAGCTGCTCTTCAGAAGCTGAAAGATGCTCACAAGGCTCAGGACGTAGCTGCGTGTGATGCTGCCATGAGCGAGCTGAACACTGCATTCCAGGCTGCCAGCGCTGAGATGTATGCTCAGAGTGGTGCCCAGGGTGGCGCTCAAGGAGCCCAGAACTCCGGTTCTGCCAATGCCGGTCAAGGTGGCAAGAATGATGAGAACGTACAGGATGCAGACTTTGAAGAAGTGAAGTAAGCACTTGTAAAAATTAAATAATAATCTAACGCAAAGCGTGTAGCTCAATGAGTTACACGCTTTTCTTTTATTCGCACATCAATCATCTGTCACTTGCGAACACCCCAAAGGGGGCGCACATTGACTCTTAGTCTTTTCGTCTCTTAGTCTCTTCATCTCTTAGTCTCTTCGACTCATCGCTATCGCCATCCCCACGGCTTAGGCTGGAAGCCTATACTCAGGGGTACCTCCCTCTCCCGATACTGAGCAAAGGCTTAGGCTGGAAGATAGCGATGAGCAATGAGTAGTGATTGGGATGGCGATATCTCCCATCGATTGTGAACAATATGATGTTATAATCCATAGACCACTTCTGAGGAGTCTGATTTTTTCTATACAAGAAGGGGAATATTTCTCCATAAAAGTGGAAAATTATGTCAATCATATGATTTCCTGCTTATTAGCACAGATAATGAACCATTGTTTGATGAATAAGGCATAATTTTGCCACAGATTTTTCAATAACATTTAATCTTGTTATCTATGAAACAGAAACTACTCTTTACAATCATTGTCTTATTCACGCTATGTGCTTCGTCACACGCATCTGAGAATAACAAGCAATTCGCCTTTCCCACTGCAGAGGGGTATGGAAAATATACTGTCGGCGGCAGAGGAGGTAGAGTGATTCATGTAACTAACCTTAACGATGCCGGTCCGGGCAGCTTCCGCGCTGCTGTAAGCGAGTCTGGCCCCCGTGTCGTGGTATTCGACGTGTCAGGAACAATACGTCTTCTTTCAAATGTGAGTATAAAGAATCCTTATCTTACAATAGCAGGACAGACAGCTCCGGGTGACGGTATATGTCTCAGTGGTGGTAAAATCGGCATCGGCGCTGACCAGGTGATAATACGCCATATCCGAGTAAGAGTAGGCGACGAGAATGAAGGAGACCATGATGCAGTAGAGTGCCGTGGCAGGAAAAACATCATCCTTGACCATGTGTCAGCATCATGGAGTGTCGACGAGGCAATGTCAGTATATGGATGCGACAGCATCACGGTGCAATGGTGCATGATAACAGAAAGCATGTTCTACTCACATCATGTTAAAGGCTCACATGGATTCGGGGGTATCTGGGGCTCAAACTACTCTACCTATCATCATAACCTCATCGCTCACCATTCAAGCCGTAATCCCCGCATAGCGTCAAACTGCGGATATATGGACTACAGGAACAATGTGGTGTATAACTGGGGATACAATTCATGCTACGGTGGCGAGGCACATGACCCATACAACCTTTCAGATACCGACGGCTCATATATAAATATGGTCAACAATTACTACAAGCCAGGACCAGCAACCCAGCCAGGGCAGGTGAGCTACCGTATAGCCAACCCAGGATATCGTGATATATATAGCGACTACGGCAAGTGGTACGTCAACGGCAACTATATGGAAGGTAACGCCAGCGTGACCGCTGACAACTGGAATGGTGGCATACAGACCGACGGCCCGTTGGATATGCTACGTGCAACCTCACCATGGGATGCCATGCCTATAGAACAACAGACAGCCGAGGAGGCATACGAGCTTGTGCTCTCAAACGCTGGTGCGACATATCCTAAGCGTGACGCCATCGACCGGCGCATAGCGGAAGAGACAAGAGGCGGATATGCCACATACGAAGGTGTGGAATACAAGAATGTGAAGAACGTGGCTGACGTAACGAAGAAATGTGGCATTATCGATTCGCAGGAAGATGTAGGAGGATGGCCAGAGCTACAGTCGGCGACTGCTCCTGCTGATACCGACTTCGACGGTATGCCTGATGAATGGGAGACAAAGCACGGACTGAACCCTAACGACCCTGACGACCGCAACAACAAGCACACAAGTGGATATACCGCTCTGGAGATTTACCTTAACGAGATGTGTGGCGAAATGGTGGAAGGTGAGTTTGTCACGACTCAAGTGCCAGAAGGAGCCACGGCTTCTGTCTACTGGCGGCTCGAATCAGACAACCAGGCACAGGTGGAGGGTGAGATAATAGCCCTTATGGAAATCGAACTTAAATAATGAATATGAATCACCGGCTCATACCCCTCATTGTCCTTGTTGTCCTTTCACTCCAAGGACATGCAGGCAACAGACTTGAAGAGCGGCAGCGCATCATTGTGACATCAGACGCTGAGATTGACGATGAGTGCTCGCTTGCCCACATGCTTCTATACCTTAACGATTTTGACTGTGAGGCTGTAGTAAGCTCCAGTTCGCAATACCATGCCCACGACCATAATTGGGCGGGCGACTCATGGTATGTGCCTTACATGGAAGCATACGCTGAGGTCTATCCGCAGCTCATAAAGCACGACAAGCGCTACCCTACACCGGAGAAGGTAAGCAGAATGTTCTTTATGGGAAATGTGAAGACTGTCAACGACATGGCCAAGGAGACAGAAGGCTCCAACCGGATAGCAGAGATTCTTCTCGACAAGACCGACCCACGCCCTATATGGCTACAGGCATGGGGAGGGACGAACACCATAGCACGTGCGCTGAAGACCATCGAGGAGAAACACCCGACGGAGATGGCACGAGTGGCTCAGAAGATACGCTTCTACTTCATCTGGGAACAGGACGACACCTACCAGAAGTACATACGCCCACACTGGGGACATTTCAACATCCCGACAATCATCAGCGATCAGTTTGTGGCATACTTCTATCATTGGAAAAAGTATATCCCTTCTGAGCAGCAGAAGGTTCTTGAGGGCAGCTGGATGAACGAGAATATCCTTAAGAACCACGGCCCTCTCTGTTCTCTCTACAAGGCTCACGAAAATGGCGACTATCGTTCAGAAGGCGATTCGCCAGCCTACTTCCACGTCATCCCGACAGGGCTCCGCAGCTATGAGAACCCAGGATGGGGCGGTTGGGGAGGTCGCTTCGTAAAGATTAGGGAAAACACATGGCTCGACGAGGTTCACGAACCGGGCTACGTCTATCCTGAAGGGAAATGGTACACATCGAATGCATGGGGACGTTCGCGTATAAAGAAGGAGATTGCCAACGACACCTTGTTGCAGCAATACCTCAAACCCATGTGGCGATGGATGATACCTTTGCAGAACGACTTTGCCGCACGTGCCGACTGGTGTGTGAAGGAATACAAGGATGCCAACCACCAGCCTGTCGTTATGTGCGACAAGAAAGATATCACCTCACGCCCAGGAGCCAAGATAAGACTCTCTGCCAAAGGAACGTACGACCCTGACGGTGACCATCTGACATACCGCTGGTGGTACTACACCGAGGCAAGCGACTATAAAGGCGAGGTGGCCATCACGGGCTCGCATAAGCAGAACGCCACCGTCAGAGTCCCTGTCGATGCCTCGTCAGGCAGCCAGCTTCACGTTATTCTTGAAGTATCAGACAACGGCACACCACAACTCACACGCTATTCCCGAATCGTAATCAACGTAGAAAAATGAAGCGCAACATAATACTCTCCTTACTATTCACGTTATCCTTTTATAATGCAGCCATGGCCGGAACAGAGACCCTGAAAGCTGATGACCGCATTAGAGTAATCGTGACCTCCGACGGCGAGATAGACGACCAGTGCTCGCTCGTAAGATTCCTTCTCTATGCCAACGAGTGGGATATTGAAGCTATCATCACCTCAAGCTCACAATACCACTGGCATGGCCACAAGTGGGAGGGCGACACATGGTACCAGCCCTTCTATGATGCCTATGCGAAAGTGTGGCACAACCTCATCAAGCACGACAAACGCTATCCCACCATTGAGGAACTGCGGAGAAAGACATTCCTTGGAAACGTGAAGCAGGAAGGCGAGATGGGATTCGTAACCGAAGGTTCGCAGCGCATCGTCGAGATACTCCTCGACAAGACCGACCCGCGTCCTATCTGGATACAGGCATGGGGTGGCACGAACACCATAGCCCGCGCCCTGAAGACTATAGAGGAGAAATATCCCTCGGAGATGCGCAGAGTGGCTGAGAAGATACGCTTCTACTTCATCTGGGAGCAGGATAACACATACCAGACATACATACGCCCACACTGGGGACATTTCAATATCCCGACAATCATCTGTGACCAGTTTGAGGCTGTTGCCTATCGATGGCGTAAATCGCAGCATGAGAGTATGCACAAGTTCCTGGACGCTGACTTCATGAACACCAATATCCTGAAGGGACACGGAGAACTGTGTGCGTTGTATCCTGCTCTTGAGAATGGCGACTTCCGCTCTGAGGGCGACTCGCCAGCCTACTTCCACGTCATCCCGACAGGTCTCCGCAGTGATGAGAACCCTGGATGGGGTGGATGGGGTGGACGCTTCGTCCCTGTGCGTGACAACAACGTCTGGCTCGACCCCGTCGCAGAGAAAGGATATGTATATCCGAAAGGCCGATGGTACGGAAGCAGTGGCTGGGGGCGTCAGGCTTTACGTCCTGAGAGGAATGTGTCGCGTGAGCTGTACCTTGAGTATTTCCGCCCTATATGGAGATGGACAGAGCCTCTGCAGAATGACTTTGCAGCGCGTGCCGACTGGTGTGTGAAGGAGTATAAGGACGCCAACCACGAGCCTGTCGTGAAGTGTAATTTACTGAATGTGGTTGCAAAGCCAGGTGAGACGCTCAAGCTCTCAGCTGCCGGAACATTTGACCCTGATGGCGACGTGTTGACCTACAGCTGGTGGCAGTACACAGAGGCAGGAACATGCAAGGGCAGAGCAAAGATAAACGATGCCGACAAGCCACAGGCATCTGTCATCATCCCTGAGAAAGCAAAGGAGGGGCAGACACTACATATCATCCTCGAGGTCAAGGATTCTGGCACACCACAACTCACTCGCTATGCACGCATCGTTGTCACCGTGAGCAACCGTTCCATGGCTCAGCGTGTGGCAGACGCTGAGATGAGGCGATTCCCTGAGGCATGGCAGACAGACAGCGCGTCGACACCCAAGTTCGGCTATTGCCAGGGACTTGAGGTCAAGGCTTTCTTTCAGCTTGCTGACTATATGAAGAAGCAAGGCGACGAGAGGGCTGCCAAGCGTTACGAGAACTACGCTCTTCAGTATGCCGACCTCTTCGTGACTGAGGATGGCGATATCCTCAGTTATGATTATGTCAACGGCCGTCGTAACCTCGATATGATAAACTCAGGCAAGGTGCTTTTCAATGCATATCACATCACAGGCAAGGAGAAGTATCGGAAGGCTCTCGACCTGCTTGTCTCTGCCATCGGGAAACATCCCCGCAACTCGCTGGGAGGTTTCTGGCATAAGGAGAACTATCCATGGCAGATGTGGCTCGACGGACTATACATGTGCTCGCCTTTCCTGGCACAATATGGCAAGGAGTTCAATCGTCCTGAGTGTATTGACGATGCTGTGCATCAGTGTCTGCTCGTAAGAGACCACCTGCACGACAAGAAGACAGGTCTGTATTTCCATGCGTGGGACGAGAAACGGCAGCAGCTATGGTGTGACCCCGCAACCGGCCTCTCACACCATTTCTGGGGAAGAAGCATCGGATGGTGGATGATGGCAGTCATTGATGTTCTTGACTATGTTCCTGCCGACCATCCTAAGCGCAAACAACTTGTGGCTATTGTCAACGGCCTGGCAGAGGCGATGCTGAAATATCACGATGACGGCTGCTGGTACCAGCTTGTGGATATTATGGACGACGGGCGCAACTACCGTGAGGGCACTGTAACCTCAATGATGCTCTACTGTTACACGAAGGCCTTAGCGAAGGGGTACATAAGCAAGCGCAAATACTCCAATGTGCCATCAATGATATACGACGGCATCCAGAAGCATCTCTTCAGCACCGATGCCGATGGTACGCCAAATATCACCAACTGCTGCAAAGTGGCAGGGCTTGGTGGGAACCCGTACCGTGATGGCAGCTATGATTATTATATGAGCGAGCCTATCCGAGATAATGACCCTAAGGCCGTCGGCCCGTTCATAATGGCTTGCCTCATGCTTGGAAAATAAACATTGACTCAATAAGTAGGTGTGCAAAATTATTTATATAATCCTTGCACCGCCTACTGCGCATTATCAGCAAGTAACAACAGTCGGGTAGGAGTCGCTATACTCCTTTATGTCACATACTGATTCTGCATCACTAATCAATACAATCATTATAAAAATAATCCTGTACACCTACTTAATATGGTTAGGACCTTAATCACAATCACTCTGCTTGCTCTGGCAGTATTCACTACTGCCAGAGCCCAGGAACGTCATCGCATACTCGTGTCAACAGATATCGGAGGCACGGACCCTGATGATAACCAGTCGATGGTGCATCTGCTGATGTACAGCGATATGTTTGATATCGAGGGTCTGGTATCAACAGCTTCTTTTGGCGATGGGTCGAAAGGAGAGATTCTGCGAATGATAGACCTTTACGAACGTGACTACCCGCAGCTTCTGAAGGCTTATCCACAATTAAAGCATCCTGACGCTCTACGCGGGCTTGCCAAACAGGGAAGCAAGCATGAGGCCCCACTGTGTGGATATGCAACGCCAACAGAGGGTTCGGAGTGGATAATCCGCTGTGCCCGAAAAGCTGACAGCCGCCCTTTGTGGATTCTTGTTTGGGGATGCCTTGAAGATGTGGCCCAGGCCCTTCATGATGCTCCTGACATCGTATCGAAGATACGTGTCAACTGGATTGGAGGGCCTAACAAGAAATGGGGCTCAAACAGTTATAACTATATCGCAGGTAATTTCCCACAACTGTGGTTCATAGAGGATAATGCCACTTACCGCGGATTCATCGGCTCAGAGAAGGATAACAGCAAGTATCAGGCTCCCTTCTGGCAGAACTTCATGAAAGGACATGGAGAGATGGCTGCAGAGTATGTGAAATGGTATAAGGGCAACAGCAAGATGGGCGACACTCCGACACTTCTTTACCTTATGGGCGAGGGATTCAACCCCGACAAACCTGATTCGCCACATTGGGGCGGTCAGTTTGAGAGAATCTGCCAGTCGCCGAAATATATCATAACGGGTCCTCTTTCCGCTGGCGATACTGTCTCGTGCTACGCGTTGATGGAATGGCGGCTGAAAGGTCCGAGACTCGAGAAGCATGCCACGCTCAGGGCCATGAAAGACAGTGTATGCTTCATAATGCGCACTGACAGGCAGAACTGGCGTGGATACTATGAGGGCAATGGCATCTACGTTGTGCGCTATTCACCCAAAGCCCCTGCCACACTGACATATACGATAACTTCCCCTATTCAGGGATTCCCCGTTCATGAGGGTGTTTTTGTTGTCGGGGAGAAATGGCCGGCAGTAGGTAAATACCAGTGTAAGAGCAAATGTATCAAAGCTCGGCCATTCAAACTTGGTGATACATGGTGGAGCGACTGTTCAGATACCAGATTGCTGAGCGGAGTGAGCGATGACATGACGCAGGGCGGTGGTGACTATTCTAAGCTCAATGGCAAATGGCAGGGAGCGGGAACCATAGCAATATGGCGTGATGAGATAATGAAGGACTGGGCAGGGAGATTCTCGAATATCAACACTCGATAATAACTATATAAATGAATGTTATGAAGAACGTACTCCAGAGATTCAAACATGCCGCAATGCTTTTATTCCTTGCCATGAGCATGGCAGGCTGCCACGGCAACAACAGTGATAAGAAGCGTGTGGCGGTAGTCATCTCCACACTTAACAATCCATGGTTCGTAGTCCTGGGCGAGGCCGCTGTCAAACAGTGTGAGGCACTGGGTTATGAGGCGACACTGTTCGACTCACAGAACAATCCGTCGAAGGAAGCGGAGCATTTCGACAATATCCTCGCCTCTGGCTATTCGGCAATCCTCTTCAACCCCACCGACGCCAATGGGTCGGCAATGAATGCCAAGTCAGCATCGAGAGCGGGTGTTCCCGTTTTCTGTATGGACAGGGAAATCAATGTACCGGGAGCCGCCGTCACCCAGATTCTATCTGACAACTATTCCGGATGCATAACTCTGGGACAGTTCTTTGTCGAGACACTGAACAAGAGAGGCAAGTATGTTGAGATACTCGGTCTAGTAGGCGACAACAACACATGGGCGAGAAGCAACGGCTTCCACTCCGTCGTCGACTGCTATGAGGGCTTGAAGATGGTAGCCCAGCAGAATGCCGACTTCGACCAGAATAAAGCGATGGAGGTGATGGAATCAATGATGCAGGCCCACCCTGACATAGATGCCGTCTTCTGCGGCAATGACGCTATGGCTATGGGGGCGTATCAGGCTGTGCTGGCTGCTGGGAAGACAAACCAGATAAAGATTTTTGGGTTTGATGGTGCCGACGACTGCGTCAAAGCCATTCGTGAAGGAAAGATTGCCGGCACCGGGATGCAGTTCCCGAAGACCATGGCAGTGACGGCAGCCAACCTTGCCGACAAATATATCAAGGGTGAGCGCAACCTGCCGAAGAAACTGCCAGTGGCAGTGGAGCTGGTGAACAAGAGCAATGTCACCCACTATGGACATTTTGGACGTTTGGATTAACAGTACCTATGAAGACAATCATTAAATATTTAGTGCTGGCAGTTGTTGTCATAGCAGCTTTAGCAGCATCATTCCGCACAGAGAATCTCACGGAGAAAAACCGGAGGGAGCGGATGTTGGAGTACAAGCCCTCACAACTCGTGGAAGTGATGTTCCGTGACTCACTGGCGTCTCTTGCATCAAGGGCTGTCAGCATAGGACAGCTGGCGAGTGGAATAAACGATGCGGAGTTCATGGCTGGAAACAGTAAGGTGTTAGGCATCGGCTCCCCGCTGTTCCTCGTAGTGAGAGGCGAGATGGACAACCCCACTCTCATCGACGACGAGCTGAAAGCCACAGTTGATGGTGTGGAGACAAACATACCGTTGAAATATATCTTCGGCAATACAGCCCGTGACGCTTCAGGATGGTTTAATATTGACGACTTCAGGAACACACCTGATTTCAATGCCGTCTCGGCAGAGATGAACAAATACATCCGCACTAAGGTCATCGGCAACAAACAACAGAACATCAGCCAGCTCACCCATATAGAGTTTATCGGCGCTGTGGGCATACCAGCCGACGACAGGAACCTGACCAACCTGACCGTTATACCTTATATATTAAAGGTGGATAATACAAAATAGGCTGGGAGGACAGGTTGAGGGATTTGTCCTTATTTACACGAACTTGTAATCATTATATATAGAACCCACCAGAAATGACAGAAGGAAAAATTGTTGTTGAGGCTCGTGAGATAACAAAACGCTTTCCTGGTGTTCTCGCTCTCGACAGAGTGTCGCTCCGTATCATTGCCGGCAAGGTGAATGCCCTTGTTGGCGAGAATGGTGCGGGCAAGTCAACGCTGATGAATGTGCTCTCGGGCATATACACCAACTATGAAGGTGAAATAATCCTTGACGGGGAAGTACACCATTTCCGTGATGTCACCGATGCGCAACACTGCGGCATAGCCATCATACATCAGGAACTGTGCAATGTGCCTTACCTGAACATCGCTGAGAACATTTTCCTGGGACGTGAGCCAATGACACGTTACGGACTCATTGACTATAAGCGTATGCATCAGGAGGCAAGGCAGCTGCTGGAACGTCTGCATATTGATGTTGACACACACACGCTGATGGCCGACTTGAGGGTTGGTCAACAACAATTGGTGGAGATTGCAAAGGCATTGTCCCTCAACGTCAGGGCTCTGATAATGGACGAACCGACCTCATCACTGAGCGAATCGGAGACGGAGCTGCTCTTTGGGATAATCCGCGGACTTACAGCAAAAGGTGTTGGCATCGTTTATATCTCCCACAAGATGGATGAGGTATGGCGGCTTGCTGACTTCGTCACGATAATGCGTGATGGCACTCTCGTTGCCGAATCCCCGATGGACGATATCTCCATAGAGGAAATAGTAAGAATGATGGTGGGGCGTGAGAGAAAAGACATGTTTGTCAAAGGCAACCATCAGCTGGGCGATACAATGCTTGAGGTGAAGCACCTGACAATGAGGGACGCGCAACACTCTGGCATGAATATCCTCAACGATATCTCGTTCACCGTGGCAGAAGGCGAGGTACTGGGATTCTATGGACTGATGGGAGCCGGACGGACAGAACTGTTTGAGGCCATCTTCGGTCTGCATCCCACAGTGGTAGACGCCGCGATAAGAATTGAAGGCAGGAGTGTCACGATAAAAAGTCCGGAAGATGCCGTACGCCACGGATTGGCATTATGCCCAGAGGACAGGAAACAGCAAGGCCTCATCCTCGGCATGTCAATAAAGCATAACACCACACTTTCCGCTATAGAGAAATGTCTGTCGGCACTGGGGCTGCTCAGCAGAAAGAAAGAAGAAAGCATATCAAATGAATACCGCAACAGGCTGAACATAAAAGCATTCTCTGTCGAGCAAGCTGCAGGACAACTCAGCGGAGGGAACCAGCAGAAGATAGTCCTCGCTAAATGGTTGCTGACACATCCAAGGATACTCATCCTCGATGAACCGACAAGAGGCATCGACATAAATGCCAAGAACGAAATATACCGCCTTATCGACTCGCTGGCATCAGAGGGCATGGCGATTATCGTCGCATCGTCCGAGCTGCCCGAGATTATGGCCATAGCCGACAGAATAATCACCCTGCGCCAGGGAAGCATCGGCATGACTTTCCAGCGTAGCGGATTCAAGGAAGAAACAATACTTAAAGCGTCATTACCTGAATGAAAGAATCAAGCCCAAGACCCGGCATCGTCCGGAATATCATTAACGACCCCGTCTTCAAACCATTGGTGGCACTGCTGCTGATGGCACTTGCCATGACATTCCTGTCAGAGAATTTCATGACCTCTGACAATATCTTCAATGTGCTTCGTCAGACATCCGTGAACCTGTGCATCGCAGTCGGTATGACCCTTGTCATCATCACCGGAGGCATAGACCTCTCTGTAGGTTCCGTCCTTGCCCTCTCTGGCGCGGTAGCGGCGGGCATGGCACATGAGGGGTTCAGCCTTGAGAGTGCAGACACATACGTCAGTGTGACATTCTGGGGGTGCTGCCTCGCCGCAATAATTGTGGGCACTATCTTCGGTGCGATGAACGGAGTCCTCATCACGCGGTTCAAGGTGCCGCCTTTCATTGCCACTCTCGGTGTGATGACAATATGCCGTGGCCTTACTATGCTCTACACGGGGGGATTCCCCATCACTGACCTTGGCGATGGATTTGAGTTCCTGGGCACAGGATGGCTGCTGGGCATCCCTATGCCTGTTTGGGTGGCAGTCATTGTGATATGCCTGTTTGTGTTCTTTATGCGCAACAGTCGCACAGGAAGATACATATATGCCATTGGCGGCAATGAGAAAGCCTCGTTACTGTCAGGCATACGTGTCGGCAGGGTCGTGATATTCGTCTATACCGTTGCCGGCATCCTCTCGGCTATTGCCGGCATCCTTGTCACTGCGCGTCTCGACTCTGCCCAGCCTAATGCGGGCACCGGCTACGAACTCGATGCCATTGCCGCTGTTGTCATCGGAGGAGCATCGCTGAGTGGCGGACGCGGCTCCATCATCGGCACTGTTATAGGTGCATTGATAATCGGAGTCTTGAACAACGGACTGGTGCTCCTCGACGTGTCGCCATTCTGGCAGCAGGTGATAAAGGGACTCGTCATCCTGCTGGCTGTCATTATCGACCGGTTCTCATCACGGAAACACCTGTAGCCCTACCCTATTTGTCGCCAGTGGAATCGTGGGGCGTGCTGTTCCTATATTCTGTTGGCGACATCTTCTTCTCGTTCTTGAAACAGCGGGAGAAATATTTTGGGTCGTTGAATCCGCATCTATATGCCACCTCTGACACGCTGAGCTTCCTGTGCTCAATGAGCATTATCTCCGCCTTGCGTATTCTCGCCTTGTAAAGGAAATCTCCAGGAGTGACACCCATCTGCGATTTTGTCATTCTTGACAGTGTCGACAGACTTACTCCCATATGTTCAGCTATCATCTCCGTTCTCAGATTCGGGTCTGATAGGTTCCGGTTGATATACTCCATCAGTTTCTTTATGAAGGCATCATCCTTATCCTGCTCCTTATCCTTCTGGATAGTGGCGAGAGTCTCTTCGCGTTTGCCAATAACCGACAGATAGACAGCAAGCATCTCGTTATGTTTCCTCTTTATGCGTCTCACGTATGTTATCGTATATATCACCCCCCATCCGCAAAGCATGCACACTGCAATGAGCAGAAGCAACGCCCATATTGTCTCCCCGAACCGAGGCTCAGCATCAATAACGATATTTATCGTGTTGTCTGTCCACTGCCCCTGACCGTTTGTTGAACATATCTCAAGGGTATGCTTCCCAGGAGTAATGTCAGCAAACGACAGTGTGTTGCTGTTGCCCAGTGGTGTCCAAGGCTTTGAACTGCCGTTCAGACGATAATAATAGTTTATACCGCCATGGTTGCTGTAGTCGAGTGCAGCAAATTCAATGTGAAATGACCGTTGGTCGCTGGCAAGATTTATCTGCTCAGGTATCTTTGTGTATTTTATTTCTGTATCACCTGTTCTGAGCAGTGTCACCACAATATTTGGCTTGAATCCTTTCTTGGTCATTCCTTTGGTGTCAAGCATCATTGGCCCCTTATCGGTTGATACTATCCAACGGTTCCTATCCAACATCAGTGGTGCTATCTCATCAAAGCGGAATCTCCCCCCGAAGAAATCCTGACCATAGCGTGATGTCTCCATCTGCCCGTTCACTTCGTTACGTGAGACCAATGATATCGAGTACATGCTGGTTACCCAATAGGCTTGTGCTGATGTCGCCGATGATCCATATCCATTTTTGTTGAGCCTGTCTAATCTGTTCTCCGCGACGGCAAAGGCAATATCGGGAAGGCCATTCTTGTTGTCGATATGCTCAAAATGCAGTTTATCGTCGAGCAACGACTCTGAGGTGCAGATATTCAGTCCCCCATTCTCTGTACATACCAACAGGCTTCCTGCATTGTCGAACATCACATAGTCAACAAGATTGCTGCTTATGCCCATATTGTTGTTGCTATGGTATCTGTGCACCTTGAATCTCACACCCGGCAAGTCCTTCACTGAGACATCAGCGACAAGCAGCCCCTCTGACGTGCCCACAACCAGGACATCATTTCTTATTGCTATACTGTGACAACGCGGGAACTCCTTGTAATTATATCCAGCCACCTTCTGTGCCTTAGGCCTTTGCAGGGATTTCCGCACTACACACGACAATCCACCGTTGAGTGTCGCCATCCATATCCTTCCTCTACTGTCCTCACATATAGAATAGACATCGTCGCTGTGATTCGTCTCACTCACTATTCTCTCCACTATGAATGCTTTGCCACCTCCTTGTTTGTCCAGGACAGGCTGATGTCCCTGTGCTGGGCCGTGTATGACGGGTTTCAGCCGGTAAGCGCCTCCACCTCTTGTTCCCAACCATATTGTGCCATCCTTGCTGGAGTATATGCAATAGACAGGTGCATGGAAGTCGGTCGGTCGCTTCTCTATGCGTCCATCTTTCGAGAGATATCCCGTCAGCTTGCCGTTTGAGGCATAGACGAGTACTCTGGCATTCTGTCTCTGACAAAGCCAGAAGCTGCCGTCGTCAAAACGGTACATGCATCTCAACGGTTTACCCTCACACTCTGGTATCGGCACAAGACGCTGGCGGCTGAACTCCAGCTTGTGAATGGCATAGTAGCACAGCACCCACCAGTTGCCCTGCTTGTCTGCGAAGCAACCTCTGTACCCCTCGAAAGGTGGCACCGTCGAATATACATGTTCCTTGCCATCACCACCACGGTAGAGCAGTTGTCCTGATGTCGTTATGTGCCATGTTGTCCCGAAGGCATCTGTGTGGAAACATTCCTTGGGGTTGCCCACAAGATGCCATCTGTCGCCGGTAGGACACGGCTCAATGCCCCTGCTATGCTTTGTCTGCTGCTCATTGTGAACTGTAAACTTTGTCCCATCGAAGCTGAACATACCTCCCCAGCTTGCTATCCATACCATATCGTTGCTGTCCTGAAGGATGCCGCAGACATGATGAAGGGGTTCATTATCTGATATCTCGTAGTATGATGTCACACGGCATACAGGCTGTGCAACAATGCCTGATGCAATGATTAGGAAGTATATGGCGGTTAATAAGAATAGTCTTGTCATAAAACAAATATGAGTTGCAGATGCTTAGAGTGTTACTATGCAAAGTTATGAAAAATATCGGGTCACCCGTAAAAACGTGTGGATTAGGCATAGATTTTCGTTAGTCTGAATAGGAAGAATTTCTTGTCAACGATTCCACGTAGCTGTGCCCTGAAATGTTGGATTTTTGCATTGAGCACTTCATGACCTCGAATCGGAAAGTCATGAAACACGCTCTCACGGGTAAAGCCATTGGGGCGCAAATCTTCCATGCTATCAGGCTTCAGTCCGTTCTCGTCAAGATAAATGTGTATTAATTGTGTGGAGTCTTTTTTCTCTACACATACATTCTGCAAGTCAAACCAGTCAAGCATGTGGGCTGGTAAAAGGCATTCTGCCAGGAGTCTATATTGTTCCATCTGAGTTCTGTCGTTTATTCTTATATAACGTACAAAAACTTGTCTTATTGTGTTAGATTATCCACACGTTTTTACGGGTGACCCAGATCATCTCTGCCTACAAAGAACATGAGGGATACAAGGACGGTATGGATCCTGCTTTCGCAACACCATGGGACAGTGTTGTTCTGACATTACCAAAATTTAATGTTATCGAAATTGATGGTGTCTATGTTAGTAATGGTGATGATGCAGAAGACATTAATGAGCAGAGTGGTCAGAAAGAAGAAGAGAAGACCATTGATACTATTCTCCAAATCATCAAAGACAACCCAAGCATAACAAGAAAAATCCTCGCACAGACCGTTGGCATCTCTCCAAGTGCAATACAGAAGCACATCAATCGTTTGAAGGCTGATGGCACTATCGTTCGCCATGGAGGAGACAGAGGAGGTTATTGGGAAATCCCCCAGTAATCCTCAACACCGAAGGTGCGTGGCAAATATTGAAAATGGCATTTATCGATTTCTATTTTTGTTTATCTTTACTACCTCAATAATGTACCCTTATCGTTTACGTGTTATTGTAACAAACTGATACACAATAGTATTTATATTCGAGGAAGTGAAATAAGTAACGTAATGAATAATGGAAATGAGGCATGATTGCAAAATTGTGCCTCATTTTTTTTAGGCTCGCCGATATGAATCTAACGGACTGGCAGAAAAAACTAAGGATTTTCCATACCTTTGTATTTGTGATAATTAATAACCAAAGGAATCGTGGCGAAGAATTTTGAAATACGGAACAGCACGGCAGAATTCCTTACCTTCCTTGCCGAAGGTAAGGAGGGCGGTATACAAGTATTGTATAAGTATGAAATTATTTGGGCTACCCAAAAGGCAATGGCTGAATTGTTTGGCGTTGACAGAATGGTCATCACCAAGCATCTGAAAAATATCTTTGATAGTTCTGAGTTACAGCAAAATTCAGTATGTGCAAAATTTGCACATACTGCCGAGGATGGGAAAACGTACAATACCACGTTCTACAATCTCGATGCCCTCGCTTGCCGAAATCCGAGAGATACGGCTGAGCCGAATGGTCCTATCAAAAACTTACCGATATCTATGCCACGGCCATAGACTATAACAAAAGCGCACCTACCACACGGCTGTTTTACAAAAAGGTACAGAACAAAATGCACTATGCTGTGCATAGGCATACGGCAGCGGAACTGATTGTTGGACGTGCGAATGCACAGAAGGAACACATGGGACTGACCACATGGGAGAATGCTCCAGACGGGAAAATCGTAAAGCCGGACGTGAGCATAGCCAAGAATTATCTGAAACAAACTGAACTGAAAGATATGGGGCGGCTCGTCAACGCTGTGCTCGACATGGCGGAACGTATGGCGAAACGACATATTCCGCTGACAATGGAAGATTGGGCGAAGCGTATAGACCTGATTCTTGAAGCCGGAGGTGATGCTGTGCTGGACAATGCCGGACACATTACGGCTGAATTTGCCAAGCAATTCGCCGAAGCCGAATTTGAAAAGTATCGCGTTATTCAGGATAAGAACTTTTCTTCCGACTTCGACCGGTTTATCGGTGATACTTCTTTGCCACTTGATTTTGTGCCGGAGGACGAGTGAAAATCCTAATCATAAGGAAAACGCAACGGCTTTCAGGGAAGACCTCCACGATGCTATTTCAGGTTATCACTGAGCTGTGGTTGCTTATGGATGCTTATTTTTGGGTTTACACTATATTTGTAACACGTTTACGCAAGTTGTTCATATAGAGATACTGTTGACTTTGAGGAGGTGAAGTGATTCCGATAAGCAAAGACATATAAAATCGCAGGAAAAGCGTGTAGTTCAATGAGTTGCACGCTTTTTGCGTTTATGGGGGGCGTGGTTCCAATATTGATTCGGGCATCCGCCTTAGCCCACAGATGATGTATCGTTCGGTCATGAAGATGACAAAGCGGGCTAGCTGTGGTTTGGTTAGGTTTTCCTATGTTGCGGGGCAGCCGTTCGCCTTCTTAAACATGGAAAGAATCTGCATGTATTTCGGGTATTTCGCTGTAAAAGCCTCTTTTAACGTCGTTGTTATCATGGTTCATTGTTTTTTGTCGTTATTGTCTTTGTCTTTTCCCGGTTCATCAGGGAAGTTGATGTCGCATTTTTGCGTAGACACTATTATCATTGCGGCGATAATGACAATAATTGCGCCGATAATAGTTGGGCGCCATTCTGTCATGTTTGTGGCAAGGATGAAAAGTACGATCATCCAAAGTACACATCCGATAGGCATAATATTCAAATTTAAAGTTCGTTTGACAAGTGTTTTGATAATCACAAATATAGTAGTTCGGGCTGTCTCTTACATATAACGCGACCTGTTTTTATATTTAGATTAGATTCTTTTTTGGCAAACTGGAATAGGTATAGGATTTGCACAAGCTGAGCCCTGAGCCGCTTCATACAACGAGACGGAGAAGTCTAAACCGTTTTGATCGTGTAGCGTGTAGGGGGGGAACCGGATGCGTGTTGAACCGGGCGTTTGTTGGACCGGGCGACCAGACCGGTCGCCCCTACATCGCCGACCACATCGCCCCCGACCAGGTGGAAGCCTGGGCCGCCGCGATGCTGGAGGGCACGGAGAAGGATGCAG
>ULTZ01028382.1_pt1 | contig 29420 bp, 24 predicted proteins | sample 1957981 | NCBI WGS metagenome assembly ULTZ01 (sample SAMEA4835745, study PRJEB28245) | human gut metagenome | biome: gut microbiome; material: fecal sample | place: Denmark | collected 2008
GTAGTGATGAGCCGAGAGGAGCAGAAGCGACGCTTCGAGGAGTTGGCTAAACGGGGTTAGTGCTTCGCTTTGCCGTTTTGCTTCTGCAGGCGACGCTGCTCCCTGGCGCGTTTCTTTTCCGCCCAACGTTCCTCAATCTCTTTGACTTCCCAGTCTTCTTTGAGGTGGCGGGGGTCTATGGTGACAAGGAAGCAACCTATTAGGAAAAATAGCCACCCCCACAAGAATACATACGGATTCGAGCTAAAAAGGAGGGCAAGGAAAGATACAACAGACAGAAAGTATCCAATTTCAATAGTTCTCATGGGGTTAAAGGTTTTGGTTTGTCGCAAACATAAGAAATAAAAATCAGAAATGCAATGTCTAAAGACGTAAAATTTAATATCAAGCTTTCCATTGACGGGAAAGAACACATCGTCGAGGCTACGACCGACGTCAAGCACTTCGCCCAGGAGCTGGGCATCGCCGAGACGAAGGGCAAGCGGCTGCGCGACTCCCTGCTGAAGTTCAACGGGCTGGTGACCCTGTTCCGTTTTTAAGAGCCTGAAATTTGCAATAGATTTGCACAAGATTTGCACAACAGTACAGAATTTGCACAAAATTTGCACAATAAAAGTATCTAAAAGCCCCAAAAAACACCCCAAAACGGAACATATTTTAATATTACGCAACAAAAGAAGGAGCTATCTTTTTAGATAACTCCTTCATTCTCACCTTGTAGCGCCTACGGGAATCGAACCCGTGTTCCATGCGTGAGAGGCATGTGTCCTAGCCGCTAGACGAAAGCGCCTTATATATGTCGCGGAAGCTGGGGGATTCGAACCCCCGGTACGGGAAATCCGTACGGCAGTTTAGCAAACTGCTGGTTTCAGCCACTCACCCAAACTTCCTTCCCGCGTCGTTCTTGCGAGAGGTTCCTGGCGGACTCGAACCGCCGTGGACGGTTTTGCAGACCGCTACCTAGCCACTCGGTCAAGGAACCATCTTGGTTGCTGCTTTTTGTAAACCTTGTTCCCTTGGTTTTGCGGTTGCAAAGGTAGTACAAATTTTTATATCTCCAACTATTCGCAGCAACTTTTTTTGCTTCCTCCTTGATTTTTTTCGCAAGTACGGCGTTTCTCTTGCAGCTTTTGATGGAGCTCACAGCCTGTCGGGCAATTGGCGCAGGGGTCTCCATTGTCCCCTACGCTTTTGAAACTCCGATAGATACGTACTCCAATCCAAAGAAGGCATCCGATGCCGACCAGGATAACGATGATGTCCTGATAGTCCATAGTGTTCTTTCGTTTTTACATGAATAAAAGTCCTATCCGGTAAACCAGGAAGGCGACAATCCATGCCAATGCCGTGGTATAGATGGTCGTGAATAGCGGCCACTTCCAGCTACCGGTTTCTCCCTTGATGGCTGCAACTACAGCAATACAGGGGAAGTAAAGCAGGGTGAAGAGCATGTAGCAGAAGGCAACCAACGGGGTGATGGGAAGCCGTTTGGCGAGTTCTACGCTCTCGATGTCGCCATTGTCGGCATAAAGTACTCCCAGCGTACTTACCACAAGCTCTTTTGCGCCGGCACCGGTCAACAGACCTATACCCATCTTCCAGTCAAATCCTAAAGGCTCGATGACAGGCTCTATTGCTTTGCCGATTTGTCCGATGTAGGAGTTCTCCTGCTGGATGGCTTCAGTGGGATAGGCGTCATGGTTGGGGTAATAGCCCAGGAACCAGATGATGATGGAGGCAATCATGATGATTCCTCCCATCTTTTTCAGGTACAGGCGTCCTTTCTCCCAGGTGTGCCGTAAAATGGATTTGCTGGTTGGCATACGGTAGGGAGGAAGTTCCATGACAAACGGGGTGTCGTCTCCCTTTACAAGAAAACGGCTGAACAGACGTGCCAGCAGGATGGCAAGCAGAATACCCGTTGCATAGAGCGTCAGCAGTATCAGGCTGCCTTGTTTCGGGAAGAAAGCGCCGATAAGTACCAGGTAGATGGGCAGACGCGCACTGCATGACATCAGCGGCGTGACAAGCATGGTGACAAGGCGCGCCTTGCGGTTCTCAATCGTACGTGAGGCCATGATGGCGGGTACGTTGCATCCGAAGCCCATGATGAGGGGGATGAACGATTTCCCATGCAACCCCATTTTATGCATCAGCTTATCCATGATGAATGCCGCGCGTGCCATGTATCCCGAGTCTTCCATGATGGATATGAACAGGTACAGGATGAGGATGTTGGGCAGGAAGACGATGACACCGCCCACACCGCCGATGATGCCGTCGACAATCATGTCTTTCAGCGGTCCCTCGGGCATGTAATTGCGGACGAGCGTACCGATTTGTTCCACCAGCCATTCGATGCCCTGCATGGGGTAGTCACCCAGTACATAGGTTCCTTCAAAGATGACAAAGAGCAGGAGGAAGAAGAAGGGAAAGCCCCAGATGCGATGAGTGACAATCGAGTCGATGACCTTTGTCATTTGCTCTTTCTGCAAATGGTTGTCGGTGAACGTCTCGCGTAAGGCTCCTTCGATGAAGCCATATTTGGCGTCGGCCAATGCCGCCTCGCTGTCCTCGTTGAGTGTCTCCTTGATACGCTTTTCTGCTCTGTCGCGTGTCTGGAGGATTTCCTCACCGTTGGGCAGTTGACGGACGATCCCCTCGACCTGGCTGTCGTTCTCCAGCAGCTTGATGGCGAGGAAGCGGGTCGAGTATTTGTAACGTATGTCTTCGTTCCGGGAGATGGCTTTCTTCACCTCATCGATGTTCATCTCCAGTTCCGGACCATGATTGATGTGTATGTGCCGGTAGGAATGGCGTTCTTTGGGATTGCCGTTTTCATAGTTTTGGGTGAAGTCCGCCATGTGGTCCTCATATCCGGAGGGTACATCCGTCTTGTGCCAGTCCTGCAGTTCCTGGAGGATTTGCGGATTGATTTCCCCGTTCTTGTCGAGGAAGTCACCTCCTTCGTAGATATTGATTACGACATGAAACAGGTGGTCGATGCCTTTGTTGGTACGGCACACGGTGGGGACCATCGGGACGCCGAGCATTTTGCCCAGCATGCGGTAGTCGAGCTTGTTGCCGCTGGCTTCCAGTTCGTCAAACATGTTCAGGGCGATGACCATACGCACGTTCATGTCAATGAGCTGGGTCGTCAGGTAGAGGTTGCGTTCCAGGTTGGATGCATCCACGACGTTGATGATGACATCCGGGGTCTGTTCGATGATGTGCTTCCGTACATACATCTCTTCGGGCGTATAGGCAGAGAGGGAATAGGTGCCCGGGAGGTCGACGATGCGGAACTTGTAGCCTTGGAACTCGAAGAATCCTTCCTTGGCGTCTACCGTCACACCGCTGTAGTTTCCCACATGCTCGTGTGCTCCGGACGCGATGTTGAACAGGGAGGTCTTCCCGCAATTGGGATTGCCCACCAGCGCAACGTTGATGGTACGCCGTTTGTCCCGTGCGACATCCTTCACCTGTTCGATGGGGATTTCCTCGGTGATGCCTTCCTTGTATTCGGTCTGGATGAGTTGCTTGGCTTCTTCTTCGCTGACGATTTCAATCATGGCTGCCTCCTGGCGTCTTAAGGAAATCTCATAGCCAAGGATGCGATATTTGATGGGGTCCTTCAAGGGAGCATTCAGGATGACTTCCACGGTGTTGCCTTTGATAAAGCCCATTTCCACGATTCGTTTGCGGAAACCTCCGTGTCCAAGCACCTTTACGATGACTCCCTTTTCTCCGGTGTTGAGTTCTGATAGTCGCATATAAGTGTGTTTGTAAGTTTGTGCCTGCAAAGATATTTTATTCTCATCAGACTGCAAACTTATTTAGAATGTTTTTAAATAAGCCGTGCTCGTCCCATCGCTTGGTCCCGGAGACGCTGCCATCCTGCCTGGATTTGACTATTTTTGCAGCATGTTTACGAAGAGAATAGCTGACTATATTGCTGCCGGCCGTCTGTTAGCGGCTGATGTGCCGGTAATTGTGGCATTGAGTGGCGGGGCTGATTCGGTGGCGCTGCTCTGTGTGCTCCGGGAGCTGGGGTATGCCTTGCATGCGGTGCATTGCAATTTCCATTTGCGAGGGGCGGAGTCCGACCGGGATGAAGCGTTTGTGCGTGATTTGTGTGAACGCCTTCTTGTGCCGTTGTCTGTTGAACATTTTCAGACTGAAGCGTACGCGCGGGAGCATAAGCTTTCCATCGAAATGGCTGCACGGGAATTGCGTTATGAGGCTTTTGAACGCATTCGCCGGGAGTGTGGAGCTGGGGAGATTGCGGTGGCGCATCACCGGGATGACAGTGTGGAGACTTTGTTGCTTAATCTGATTCGCGGTACGGGCATCAACGGACTGAAGGGGATTCGTCCGCGCAACGGTCATGTCGTGCGTCCGCTGTTGGCAGTCTCCCGTCAGGAGATTGAACGCTATTTGCAGGAGAGGGGACAGGACTATGTGACCGACAGCACCAACCTGCACGACGACTTTACGCGCAACAAGATACGGCTCCATCTGCTTCCGCTGATGGAACAGCTCAACCCCTCGGTGCACGAAGGACTGGCTGCTACCGCGGAACGGCTGGCAGATGTGGCAGTCCTATATAATAAGGTAATGGCGGAGGAGCAGCAACGAGTGGCTGAGCGACTGCCCGATGGGGGCATACGCATCCGGCAGGCAGCCTTATGCGCCAGTGAGGCACCCAAGAGCCTGCTCTATGAATTGCTGTCGCCTTACGGATTCCGCCCGGCACAACTGGAAGCCATTTACGCTTCGGCAACGTCGGTTCCGGGACGCCGGTTCCGTTCGCTCACCCACGAGGTCGTGGTGGACAGGGACTGTTGGTTGCTTTATCCACTGACGGAAGGGGAGTGGGGATGCCTGGAGATAGCTTCGGCTGAAGGGAGCATCCCGTTGCCTGACGGGATGGGACGGGTGTCTTGGAGCATGATGCCCGGAGGAGCGGACGTCGACATACCCCGTGGAAGGGAGTTCGCCTGCCTGGATGCCGACAAGCTGACGTTCCCGCTGACCCTGCGCCGTGTCGCCCGTGGGGACTGGTTCATACCTTTCGGGATGAAGGGGAAGAAGCTCCTGAGCGACTACATGACGGACCGCAAGTTCCCGCTGAATCGCAAGGAACGTCAGTGGCTCTTATGGGACGGAGACCGTGTCGCCTGGGTCGTGGGGGAACGTATCGACAACCGTTTCCGGGTGGACGAGCATACCCGGAAGATATTAAGGCTGCATTATGAAGGAGTCTGACAAACAGAGACGCCGCAGAGCTGGATGGTTCTGCGGCGTCTTTGTTCAGATGCTTCGCGCTTATCAGAAGCGGTAGCCCAGGGTGAACACGGCACGGTTGTCGGCGTGCGTGACTTTCGTCAGTGGGGCAGCCTGCTCGAATATCATGTTCGAATAGGGATAGAAGTCGGCTTTCTGGTGCGTATAGACGTATGCCATGTCTGCATAGAACCCTCCGAAGCGGAGTCCCAAACCGAGGCTCAGGCTGTGGGCATCGTAGTTGTTCATATAGTCGATGTCCGTCTCGATGGCTGTCGGAGCATCGTACTTGTAGGCAAGCTCTTTGTACAGGGCACTGGTATAACCATAGCCGGCGCGCAGGCTGATGTCGTCAAAGATGCGTCCCTCTACGCCAATGCGGAAGGAGTGGACTCCCTTCAGGTCCTCGGATACCAGCTGGTTGGAGTAGTCCAGGTCATAGCCATTCGGGTCGGTGAACTTCGCCTTGCTGTAGTCGGCGTATTCATATTCCGCATCAAGCGCGACGTTCTGACCGAAAGTGTAGGCGGCGCTGAGGTTGAACTTCCACGGGGTGCGCAGGCTGTAGTCATACCAGTCGGTGAAACCGGTGCTGCTGTTCCAGTCCTGCCCCTGATAGTCTTGCATGCCTATGGCTGCCGCATAGCACTGGCTCAGGTTATACCAGATGGGGGTATGTACGGCGAGGCCGATGCGCAGGGGCGAATATTCCATCGGACGGAAGATGAGTCCCAACTTGATGTCAAAGCCTGAGCCTTCCAGGCTGTACTGGTTCTCCAGGGTCATCAGCGGACTTTCGTCCGGCAGCTTGTCACTGAACAGCCTTTCGTAGTAGTAGGAGTAGCGGTCGAAGTCGAGGTCGTAGACGCCCAGGGTAACTCCCAGGTATACGCGGTCCTTGATGTTCAGTGCCAGGTTGAAGTCATAGGCATTGATGCCGCCCCTGTTTTCACTGTGGAAGCCGATGTAGTCGGCACCCCATGTGTCAAAGTCCTTGTTGTCCAGCCCCGGGGAGACGTACCCCGTTTCACCTGCCAGGATGCTGAGCCAGCTGTAATTGGTGTCTGCCAACGGATTGTTGCTGTTCAATACGTTGTCGAAGTCCTCCGGCGTGTTCCCTGCTGCCTGCAGGTTGGCTCTGATGTTATGTGAATAGGAGTCGCCGCTGGGCATGGGACCTATCATGTCGAAGTCGGAATTGAAGTTCTTCACCTTCCGGTAGTTGAAGCCGAAATTCAGGAAACGGATGGCAGTGCGGTTTCCCACCTTGCTGGAATAGACGAAGCCTATCTGGTCAAAGGAGAACTTCGAGTGCTTCGTGTCGGTACTTTCTCCGTTGAATTCAGCCTTTGCCGTAGGTTGGAACCAGCCCAATGAGAAGGCGACGTCGTTGCTCCGGTACAGTCCGATACCTGCCGGGTTTGTCGCAAGGGTCGACAGGTCTGCCCCCAGGGCGCTCATGGCACCGCCCATGCCCATGAAGCGGGCAGTACCGTTCAGTTGGTTTTCCATCAGCAGACCGGCGTTGTAGGAGGTCTGCGCCTGTGTCGTCAGCGACAGACCTCCCAGGCAGGCCAGTAGAGAGAGTTTATAGATACTTTTCATAGAGAATACTCCTAGGTTAGTTGATTCATTTAAACAATACATTCACACACACTGTCGTTTTATCGGCGTCCTCTCGAACCGCCTCCGCCACCTACGCTCGGTCGTCTTGCCGGACGGTTGGCAGGGGTGGAGCGGCGCTCGAAGTTGCTGCGTTGGATGGACGGACGCTCCATGCGCGTCGGGCGTTCACGGTCCACGTTGCGTGTGCGGGTGCTGCTCGGACGGTCATAGTCCATGCTCCGCGGACGGTTGATGTTCGGACGCGTGTAGGTGGAGTTGCCGCGCACACCGTCGTTGTTCACATTCGGACGTGTGGGGCGTACCACCCGTCCCGTGGCCGAGGGCCGTCGGTTGATGTTCGGACGCGTATAGTTCCCGTAGCCGTTTCTTGACGGACGCACCGTGTTACGCGGACGGTAAGAGCCGGAGATGTAGTTGGGATTGCGTCGCACGGTCAACGAGGGACGTGCAGGGGCATACGACGGATGGAAGTGCGGACGCGGATGATGCCATCCCCAGTACGGACCGCCCCAATATCCTCCCCATGCATAACGGGGACCGTACCAGTAACTGTATCTCCATGAGGGCCAGGGGTCATAGCGCCAGTTCCACCACAGCGGGTTGGAGAAGGTCGGGAAGACGTAGGCATACAGCCCGTCGTCGTAGACATTCCAGTCCCACGACGGGAAGAGTGCCGTCCCATAGACCACGTCCCAATAGAGCGGGCTGCTCACCGGAATGGCATAGGCCGGATTGCGGAAGCGTATCAGGCGTACCGCGTATTCATAGTCATCCTGCGAGCCCTGGAACTCGCCGACCCATCCGCCCGGCAGGTCACTGTCGGCACGCTCGTCAATGTAGAGGGTGTCGTCCTGGATGGAGAAGTCATTTTTTCCTGTTACATATTCACGTCGGTTGTATTCGTCGATGTCGCGTGTGCGTCCGGTGTAGTCACGGACGACAACCGTACCCACGCCGTTGCCCTTCTTCTGGGTGGCGTTCAGTACGTCACCTGCCGACTTGGCCGTCACCTTTTCGGTCTTCTTGTCATCCTTCTGCTTCTTGGGCACAAAGTAGACGTCGTCGCCGGGGCTTTGCGCCATCGCCAGGCATGGCAGCAGCGCCATTATCCAAATAAGCCATCCAATCTTTTTCATAGCGTCAGTCTCCTTTCTTTATTAATAGTCCTGTTTTTTCTGATGCAAAGATAAAAAGCTTTGGACAATCGGACGGGGGATTTTCCCTAATTGTTCGTAGGGATTTCCCCCTATCGTTCGTATCTTTGCTCCCGTTTAACCCATTAACTATTATTTGACAGCTATGAAATATCTAGAAGTGACCTTCCATACCCATCCTTGCACGGAGACCGTCAACGACGTGCTTTCGGCACTTTGCGGCGAGATAGGATTTGAGAGTTTTGTTGACATTGACGGCGGTGTTCAGGCCTACGTCCAGGCTTCACTCTTCGATGAGGATGCACTGAAGGACGTCTTGTCGTCGTTCCCGGTCGAGGGGGCATCCATCCGTTACGAGGTAAAGGAAATGGAAGACAAGAACTGGAACGAGGAGTGGGAGAAGCATTTCTTCCGTCCCATCGTCATCGGTGACCGCTGTGTCATCCACAGCACCTTCCATCAGGATGTACCGTCGGCAGAATACGACATCGTCATCAATCCGCAGATGGCCTTCGGGACCGGACATCATGAGACGACCAGCCTGATTCTCGAGGAGTTGCTCGACACGGACCTGAAGGGCAAGTCGGTACTGGACATGGGATGCGGCACGTCCATCCTTGCCATCCTTGCTGCCAAGCGGGGGGCAGGTCCGCTGACGGCAATAGACATAGACGACTGGTGCGTGAACAACTCCCGCGACAACATCGCGCTGAATCACGTGGAGGGCATTACGGTCGAACTGGGGGATGCCTCCTTGCTGGAGGGACGCGCTCCGTTCGACGTCATTATCGCCAATATCAACCGCAACATCCTGTTGGCTGACATGGAGCGCTATGCGGCGTGCATGCATCCGGGTTCCCTCATTTTCATGAGCGGATTCTACGTGGAGGACGTCCCCGCTATCCGTGCGGAAGGCGAGCGGTTGGGCATGGAGTTTGTCCATTGCAAGGAGAAGCACAACTGGGCTGCCGTGAAGCTGTGCATGAAGTAAGCCGACGGCACGGCGCATACGGGGCATGTGCCCGGGGAGAGTCACCTGAAGACTGGGGAGGAGTGCGGTACATGCCGGGCTTATACGGACCAAAGTATTATACTTAGGGGGTCTAAGTATAATACTTTGGTCTGTCTATCCCCGGGTCTTATCGCATACATGCCGGGGAGGTAGCTTGCTCCTGCCGTGGTCTTCTTCCGCTCCAGGTACTTTCCGCAAAAAATAAAAACACAGAGACACGAAGACCGGGAATCCGTTCGGTAATGCTCCGATGCGATTCCTGAATCTTCGTGTCTCTGTGCTTTTATCAGTCCGGGTGGGCTGTTAGCCTCCCGGCATTAGGTCAAAATTCATGTGCCGCGGTCTGAACCACTTCTCCCAGGGTGGGGTGGGCGTGGATGATGGCCTTCAGGTCACCGACCGTAGCCCGGCGGTTCATCAGGGCGCAGACTTCCTGCACCAGGTCTGCTGCGTGTGCTCCGAAGAGGTGGCATCCCAGGATGTGCCCTTCGGCATCGGCAAGCAGTTTGCAAAGTCCGTCGGGTTCATTCATGCTGACGGCTTTGCCGTTGGCGCGGAAGAAGGCTTTCTTCGCCGTGAACGCGATGCCTTGCGCCTTGCACTGCTCTTCCGTCAGTCCGACCATGGCGGCTTCGGGGGAAGTGAAGACGGCTGCCGGGACGATGTCGAGACGGATGTCGTCCGCCTCTCCGAGGATGTGGTTCAACGCACGCATCCCCTGGAAGGTGGCTGCATGAGCCAGCATGCAGCGTCCGTTGACATCGCCGATGGCATAGATGTGAGGCACGTTCGTCTGCATGTTCTCATTCACTTCAATCCCCTTGGGCGTGAAAGCGATACCGACGTCCTCCAGGTTGAGTGCACCGACGTTGGCGGCACGTCCTACGGCCAGCAGGACGGTGTCGGCTTCGCAGGTCTTGATGTTCCCTTTCACTTCGTAGTTGACGGCCAGTACGCCCCCTTCCCGTTGCTCCACCGACTTGACGCCGGCCTGGTTGATGATTTCAATCCCCTTCTTGGAGAGGGACTGCTTCAGGCGTTTGGCAATGTCGGTATCGAAGTTGGGGAGAATCTCTTTCATGAATTCCACGACGGTGACCTGGCTTCCGAAGCTGTTGAAGATGGAGGCGAACTCCAGTCCGATGACTCCGGCACCGATGACACACAGGCGTTGCGGGACATGGTCGATGTCAAGTATCTCCTTCGAAGTCAGAACACCGGGAAGGTGGAGCCCTTCGATGGGGAGGTACTTGGTGACGGAGCCTGTCGCGATGATGATGTGTCCGGCCTGATACAGCTCCTCGCCGACCTTGACGGTATGTGCATCCTGGAAGCTTGCCTTTCCGTAGACCAAGTGGATGTTCTTGTGCTTCAGGAGTGTCTCCACACCGGTCTGCAGGCAGCACACCACCTGGTTCTTGCGCTCCATGACCCGGTTGAAATCGAGGGTGTAGGAGCATTGCATGATGCCGAAGGTCTCTGCTTCCTTCAGGTCATCCATGACAGCCGCGTTCCGGCAAAGTGCCTTGGTCGGGATGCAGCCTTCGTTCAGGCAGGTGCCGCCGACCTTGGCAGCTTCGACGATGGTGACGGTCTTTCCTTTCTTGGCGGCGGCCACGGCAGTCTCATATCCTCCCGGGCCGGCACCGATAATCAATATGTCACTTGTAATCATAGGCAGGGTGTGGGGTTATTGCGCCAGGTCGCGGTAACGCAAGATGGGGTGTTTGGCAGCATTGGTCTCGTCCAACCGGCGTACCGGGGTGTGGTGAGGCGCAGTCTTCACTTCCTCCGGACATTCGATGGCTTCGCGTGCGACCTTGCGCATCACGTCGATGAACTCGTCGAGTGTTTCCAGTGATTCCGTTTCCGTCGGTTCAATCATGATGGACTGGTGGAACAGGAGTGGGAAGTAGATGGTCGGTGCATGGTAGCCATAGTCGAGCAGCCGCTTGGCGACATCGAGCGTCGTGACGCCCGTCGATTTGTCCAGCAGGCCGTCGAACACGAACTCGTGTTTGCAGATGCCTTCGATGGGGAGGTAGTAGCAGTCCTTCAGTGACTCCTTGATGTAGTTGGCGTTCAGGGTTGCCAGCGGACCGACATACTTGATGTATTCCTTACCCAGGGACAGGATGTAGGTGTAGGCACGCATCATGACGCCGAAGTTGCCGATGAAGCCGGATACGCGTCCCAGCGAGTCAGCCGGGTGGCTCAAATAGAACGTGCCGTCATCTGCCTTGCATACCCGTGGGCTGGGGAGGTAGTCGACCAGCGCCTTGGCTACACCGACAGGTCCTGCGCCGGGACCGCCGCCGCCATGAGGGGTAGAGAAGGTCTTGTGCAGGTTGATGTGCATGATGTCAAAGCCCATGTCGCCCGGACGGCATTTGCCCAGCAAGGGGTTCAGGTTGGCACCGTCGTAGTAGAGGAGTCCGCCACAGGCATGCACCAGTTCGGCGATTTCAAGGATGTCGCTTTCGAACAGTCCCAGGGTGTTGGGGTTGGTCATCATGATGCCGGCGATGGTGTCATCGAGCAGCGGTTTGAGGTGTTCGACGTCGATGCGTCCGTCAGGTTTGGATTTCACCTCCACGACATTCAGTCCGCAGACGGCGGCACTCGCGGGGTTCGTGCCGTGGGCACTGTCGGGGACAATGACTTTGGTACGTTTCAGGTCGCCCCGTTTGAGATGGTATTGGCGCATGACCATCAGTCCCGTCAGCTCGCCATGGGCGCCGGCATAAGGATTGAGGGTAAATTCAGCCAATCCGGAAATCTCCGCCAGGGCATGTGCCAGGTTGTAATAGACTTCCAGTGCCCCCTGTGCGGTTGCGGCAGGCTGGAGCGGATGCAGGTTGGCAAAAGCCGGCTGGGCGGCCATCTCCTCGTTGATTTTCGGATTGTACTTCATCGTACAGCTGCCCAACGGATAGAAGCCGGTGTCGACACCGAAGTTTTTGTTGGATATGTTGGTATAGTGGCGGACCACGTCAAACTCGCTGACTTCAGGGAGTTCGGGTGCCTGCTGCCGTTTGAGTCCTTCCGGCAGGGAAGCGAGCGTGTATTCTTTCAAGCGGTTCTCCGGGAGAGTATAGCCCTTACGTCCCTCCTTGGAGAGTTCGAATATCAGTTTATCGTAATATTTCATAGCTTTATATCTCCTTTATGATGGCAACTAGTTTATCAATCTCTTCTTTCGTACGTTTCTCTGTGACACAGAAGGAAAGGCAGTCTTTGTCGACTTCGATTCCGCCGAAGATGCCTTGCTCCAGCAACTTCTGCTGTACGGTCTCTGCCGGAACCAGTGAACGCAGCGTAAATTCCTTCAGGAACGGCTGCTTGAACAGTTCTTCAAACTTACCGGTGGCAAGGAGCTGGTCGTGGAGATAGTGGGCACCGCTGTAGGACAGTTCGTTGACTTCGCGCAGTCCCTGCTTGCCCATGAGTGCCATGTAGATGGTGACATACAGTGCCATCAATGACTGGTTGGAGCAGATGTTGCTGTTGGCCTTTTCCCGACGGATGTGTTGCTCACGTGCCTGAAGGGTGAGGACAAAAGCGCGTTTGCCGTCCACGTCGGTGGTTGCTCCGGCAATACGTCCGGGGAGTTTGCGTACGAGGTCTTTCACGCACGACAGGTATCCGACGTAAGGACCGCCGTAGTTGAGCGGCATGCCCAGTGACTGTCCGTCGCCGCAGGCAATGTCGGCTCCCCATTCTGCCGGAGATTTCAAGACGGCAAGTGCTGACGGGTCGGCCTGTATGATGAACAGTCCTTTCTTTGCATGGATGGCGTCCGCATATCCGCTGAAGTCTTCGATGATGCCATACTTGTTGGGATAGCTGACGATGACGCCTGCCACATCGCCCGCTTCGAGTTTCCGTTCCATGTCTGCCTTGTCGGTTACGCCGTCAGTAGCTTGGATCTGTTCCAGTTCAATGCCGCGGAATTTGGCGTAAGTGCTGACCACTTCGAGCGTGTTGGGCTGTACGGTTGATGAAATCAGGATACGATTCTTCTTCTTTCCGGCAGCTATTGCCATGAACATGGCTTCGGCAGTAGCCGTCGTTCCGTCGTACATGGAGGCATTGGTGCATTCCAGTCCGGTCAGTTCGGAAATCATGCTCTGGAACTCGAAGATATATTGCAGGGTACCCTGGGAGATTTCAGGCTGATAGGGAGTGTAGGCGGTGAAGAACTCCGAGCGCGACAGAAGCTGTGCGATGACCGAGGGGGCATAATGGTCGTAAGCACCGGCGCCGGCAAAGATGGTCAGTTGTTGGTTCTTCTTCCCCAATTGTTGGAAGAAGGTTCTGATTTCAGTCTCTGAAAGGGAGGACGGCAGGTCATAATCCTTTTTCAAAATCACGCTCTCGGGGACATCGGCATACAATTCGTCCAATGACTGTATCCCGATGCGCTCCAGCATGTGGCAGATGTCGGCCTCCGTATGTGGAAAGTATTTATAGTTCATGGTATAACAGGTTTTGAGGGGCACACAGGCGCGGACGGGTCTGTTCCTGCCTGTGTGTCCGGTTAATTACTTATTCTTTGCAGATGTCTTCGTAGGCTTTGGCATCCATCAGGGCATCCAGTTCGGCTGTGTCGGACAGTTCGACCTTGACGATCCAGTTCTCGAACGCATCTTTGTTGAGCAGTTCCGGTTCGTCGTTCAGGCTTTCATTCACCTCAACCACTTTACCACTGACAGGGGCGATGAGGTCGCTGGCAGCCTTGACGCTTTCCACGGCTCCAAATTCGGAGTCCTTTTCAATCTCGTCGTCTACATCGGGCATATCCACATAGACAATGTTGCCCAAGGCATTTTGTGCATAGTCGGTGATACCTATATAACCAAAGTTGCCTTCCACTTTGACCCATTCATGTGATTCTGAGTAATACAGACCTTCAATAACTTTGCTCATTTTGTTGTGTTTTTAAGATTAATATTGGAAAAAGGATTATTATTTCTTGTAGTTCTTCTGATAGAAGCGTTTCTTGCAGACGGTCCCTTTGAAGACCTTTTTGCGGATGCGGACGTCCACTTCAGTGCCCAAGGTGGCATACTGGCTGTCGATGAGTGCCATGCAGACGCTTTTTCCGGTGGAGATGGACTGGTAGCCGGTCGTCACGTAGCCGATGCGTACTCCATCGATTTCAATGTCGTATCCATTGCGCGGAACTGCTTTTTCGTGCAGTTCGATGCCTACGACCTTCTGTGCAATGCCATGCTCCTTTTGGTGAGCAATTGCCTCTTTGCCGATGAATTCCGGTTTGTCCATTTTGACAAACGAGCCTAATCCGGCTTCGATGGGCGTAATCTCCGGACTCAGTTCATGCCCGTAGAGGGGAAGCGCTACCTCGAAGCGCAAGGTGTCCCGGCAGCCCAGGCCGCAGGGTGCCACTTCCTTGGAGCCTACAAGGATATCCCATACCTTATTTATATAGGCGTCGTCGCTGTAGATTTCGAAGCCGTCTTCTCCGGTGTAGCCTGTACGGCTGACAATGACGTGGTGTCCGTCAATATCCAGTTCCTTGAAGGTATAGAATTCCAGGTCGGATACGGTGATGTGCAGATGCTTTTCGATGAGTGCTTCAGCCTGTGGTCCCTGTACGGCCACTTCCGCATAGTTGTCTGAGAGGTTCTCTACTTTGGCATCAAAGCCCTTGCTGTTTTCCTGCATCCATGCGAAGTCCTTATCGATGTTGGCTGCATTGATGACCAGGAAGAATTCCTCAGCTCCTTTTTTGTAGACCAGCAAATCGTCCACGACACCGCCGTTGGGGTAGAGCATCATGCCATAGAGCACCTTGCCAACCGGCATCTCCCGTACGTCGTTCGTGAACAGGTGTCCCACGAGTCGTTCGGCTTCAGGACCGCTGATGAGCACTTCCCCCATGTGTGATACATCGAAGATGCCACAGGCATGGCGGACGGCATTATGCTCTTCAATGATGGAAGTATATTGGATGGGCATGTCAAAGCCTCCGAACGGACTCATCTGAGCCCCCAGTGCGATGTGCTTGTTATACAAGCATGTTCTTTTCAAGTTAGTTTCCATGGTATGCATATTTTTGATGTTTATTTGTCTTCTTTGAAAAGGATGTTCAACAGCTGTTCAGTGTCCAGGTTCAACACGATGCTGCCGACATTGACAGACTCCAGTGCATGCCGGAAGTCCTCTTCCTTATAGGGAAGTCCGGTCAGTGGTTTCAGCAGTCCGTTGTCCAAGTCTCCTGTCAGGAAGTAATCTCCCAGCAGGTTGATCTTTTTCACGATGCCATTCTTGATTTCCATGCGTATCTCCAGTTCTCCGGCAGCGGGTGTTTTGCCCCGTTTGACAAGGGTATAGCGTGGATTGTTGCCATAGATGAATTCATCAGTGAGGTATTCCGCTTCGATTTGCTTGATGATGGCGACATCGTCTTCAGACAGTTGGATGGTGCTTTCGCACAGCTGCTCACGGACAAACTGCTTGAACTCTTCAATACCGATATTGGTGTGTTCGGAAAGGTTGGTCACCCGTTGTCGGGCAGATTCGACCCCCTTGCTGATCAGCTTCTCGTTGGAAGGGGTGATGGCCCGTACCAGGTGTTCCATATCGGTATTGAACAACATGGTCCCGTGCACGATGCTTTTCCCGGGCAGGTGGTAGAATGCATTTCCCGACACTTTTCTTCCGTTTATCAGGATGTCGTTTCTGCCCGATGCTTCGGCCGGTATGCCCAGTTTACGTAGTACGAATGCCACCAGACGGAGATAACGGTCGAATGTGAAGTTGACATTCTGTGCTCTTGCCACGTAAGAGAACATGATGTTGTCCGGGTCCGCGTACACACAACCTCCGCCGCTCTTCCGACGATAGGTCTGGATCCCGTGGGTGCGGCAATATTCAAGGTTCACTTCATTTTCAATAAGTTGATTCCTGCCAAAAATCACAGTCGGAGCAACTTGCCACATGAAGAAGCATTCGTCTTCATCCAGATTGCGGGCAACAAACTCCTCCATCGCCAGATAGAAAGGAAGGCGGTGGGTGATATTGTGAGGCAGACTGATATATTTCATAGGTCATTCATTGATTTTGCGCTTCAAATATAGATATTATTTTTTGATACATGCTATGTTTCTAGCAAATTGTTTGGGACAGGCTTAAGATAGTTTATGAATTACACCTTTCTTATATACAAAATGACAGGTGCCCCCCGTTATTGTCACCAATGACCTCCTTGTTGCGTGGCTTTTGGGCATGGCTACCGGATGGAGGAAAGCTGAAAAAATACTTCTTGGCTTGGGGAAATCCATTTTTTCGGTAAATTCGCGGCCTAAACCAAAAACTTAAGAGAAAAACATGAAGTCGGACATTGAAATAGCTCGCAGTATTGAGCTTCGGAAAATCAAGGAGGTCGCTCGGGAAAACGGAATGCCTGTAGACCTGGTGGAACACTATGGACGTCATATCGCCAAGGTATCGACGGCAGCGATAGATGAAGAGAAGGTGAAGCAGCATCATCTGATTCTGGTCACAGCCATTACACCGACTAAAGCCGGTATTGGAAAGACGACCGTTTCCATCGGCCTGGCATTGGGACTGAACCGGATCGGGAAGCGGGCAATCGTCGCCTTGCGTGAACCTTCGTTGGGTCCTTGTTTTGGAATGAAAGGCGGAGCTGCCGGAGGCGGTTACGCACAGGTACTGCCGATGGAGAAGATCAATCTGCACTTTACCGGTGACTTTCATGCAATCACTTCGGCGCATAACATGATTTCGGCTTTGCTGGATAACTATCTTTATCAGAATCAGGATAATGGTTTTGGATTGAAAGAAGTACTTTGGAAAAGGGTCCTGGATGTGAATGACCGTTCGCTGCGTTACATCGTGACAGGACTGGGACCGAAGACGAATGGCATTACGCAGGAATCCGGCTTTGACATTACTGCCGCTTCGGAGATTATGGCCATCTTGTGTCTGGCTACGGACCTGGAGGACTTGCGCCGCCGTGTCGAAAATATCCTGTTGGGAATCACCTTGGATGGTAAGCCTTTTACGGTAAAGGACCTGGGAGTGGCAGGGGCAATTACCGTCTTGCTGCGGGATGCCTTGCAACCCAATCTGGTTCAGACAACCGAGCATACACCGGCGTTTGTACATGGAGGTCCTTTTGCAAATATCGCTCATGGTTGCAATTCGGTCCTGGCAACCAAGATGGCATTGACCTACGGTGAGTATGCCATTACGGAAGCTGGTTTCGGGGCCGATCTGGGTGCTGAAAAGTTCTATGACATCAAGTGCCGCAAGGCAGGTCTTCAGCCTAAGCTGACAGTGATTGTGGCGACCGCACAGGGATTGAAGATGCATGGAGGCATCAGCCTGGATAGGATTAAGGAACCCAGCCTGGAGGGCATCAAGGCCGGACTTGCCAACCTGGACAAGCACATACGCAACCTGCATGCCTTCGGGCAGACTGTCGTGGTTGCATTCAATAAATATGCCAACGATACGGAGGAAGAGATTGACTATGTGCGCAGACATTGCGAGCAGAAGCTGGGAGTAGGATTTGCGGTGAACAATGCTTTTGCCGAAGGGGGAGAAGGAGCCATGGAGCTGGCACGGCTGGTGGTGAAGACTATTGAAGAGAATCCTTCCCGCCCATTGCGTTATGCGTATGAAAATGAAGACAGTGTAGAAGACAAGATTTCGAAGGTCGCTTGCGGACTGTACGGCGCCAGCATGATTACTTACAGTGGTACAGCCCGGAAGAAGCTGAAGAAGGTTGCTGAATTAGGTCTCGCTCATTTCCCGATTTGCATAGCCAAGACACAATATTCGTTCTCTACCGATCCGAAAATCTACGGTGCCGTGGACAACTTTGAGTTTCATGTGCAGGACATTGTGTTCAACCGAGGTGCGGAGATGCTGGTAGTAATTGCCGGAGAGATTCTGCGCATGCCCGGATTGCCCAAGGAACCACAGGCTTTACATATTGACATCGTAAACGGGGAGATTGAAGGGCTGTCTTAACTAAATAATGCTTAATGCCTGAAAGAATGCAGGGCTTCATTGATAATTTGTCAATAATTGTTTTACCTTTGCGTCAGTGAAACAAGAGTATATAATCCGTTAAAGGTACGAATATGAACAAGAATGTAAGAAAATGGGCCGGTGCGGCTTGTTTGTTTGCGGTGGCTGTTTCGGCACAGGCCGGAAAGTACACATTTAAGGTAACCAATCCGGTGGAAGGCGCTAAGCTGACCTTGACCTGGAATGCTGACGGAACGGAGAAAACCGTTACGTTGACCAATGGGGAAGGAATGATTGAGGTCAATGGTTTCAATCCTCAGTATGTACAGATGAAATACGGGCGCTCTTCGCGTACGCTGTTCCTCGAACCGGATAAGGACTTGCAGGTGTCTTTCGATGGAGAGACCTTTTACAAGAACGTTGATTTTGCCGGTGACAATGCTGCCGTGAACCGCTATTTGAATACGACTCAGTTTGCCAAGATGAGCTTTACTGCTGCCAAGCGTGCAGAAGATGCATTCCTCCACAGTGTGGACAGTGTCTATCAGGCGAATATGGATGCACTGAACAAGGCACAATTGCCGGAAAACTTCACCCGGCAGGAACAGGAACGTCTGAAATATGCCTCCTACGCCTTGCTCCCGCAGTATCAGAACTACTACAAGTATCTGAATAATGTCGCCGACTTTACTCCTTCAGATACATACTATGCCAAGTTGCAGGAGCTTTCGCCGATTGATGCTTCGTTGATGAGCTATCCTGAATACCGTGAGTTCATTACCAACGCGGTGTATGCCAATGTACTGCGTATGGGAAATGGGGATATGGACCAACAGTTCATGGATTACCTGACAGCTCATGTGAAGGAACCGAAGGTATTGGAATATGTGACTGATGCCTACATCTATGATAAGGTGTCAAGGTCCGGTGTTGACGGGGCTGAAGCACTGATTGATTTCTACCATAAGAATGTGAAGGATCCTGCTCTGACCAAACGTTTCGACGAGACCTGCACCCAATGGGAAGCAGTCAAGGCGGGGCAACCTTCTCCGACCTTTACCTGTCCGGATATCAACGGGAAGTCTGTCTCATTGGCTGACTTGAAAGGCAAGTATGTATATATTGACGTATGGGCTACATGGTGTGGTCCTTGCCGTGGCGAGCTGCCCCACCTGAAGAAGCTGGAAGAAGCGTATGCGGGGAAGGATATTGCTTTTGTCAGTCTGTCATGCGACAGCAACAAGGCTGCTTGGGAAAAGATGGTGAAGGACGGAGACATGAAGGGCATCCAGCTCTTTATGGGACCCAAGGACGACTTCATGGATAAGTTCATGATTACCGGAATCCCCCGTTTCATTTTGTTGGATCGTGAAGGCAAGATTGTGAAGGCAGACGCTCCGCGTCCTTCCGAGCCTTCCATATCCAAGCTGTTTGATGAGCTGTTGGCTAAATGATGAGATAATATCCTGAAGAGGATTTTCCTGATAGAAAAGTGTGTTGACGCATTGACAGGCAATCGTCGGCACACTTTTTTCATGTCATAAGATTGGCTGTCCGGCATGAAACTTCTATCTTTGCGCTGCCGTTGCTGAGGTGACATTAGGCGACAGGCATCTTATTATTCACTTTAACCACTAACGAACATGTACACTGTTATCAAGCGGATGGAAGTGTCCGCTTCCCATGCACTGCGTCTGTCATATCGCAGCAAGTGTGAAAATCTTCACGGTCACAATTGGATTATTACCGTCTATTGTCGTTCCGAAGTGTTGAACGCCGACGGTATGGTGGTAGACTTCTCTCACATCAAGCAGCAGATTCACGACCGGCTCGACCACAAGCATCTCAACGATGTGTTGCCTTTCAACCCGACAGCTGAGAATATCGCTCGTTGGGTTTGCGAGCAGGTGGAGCATTGTTTCAAGGTCGAAGTCCGCGAGTCGGAAGGTAATGTGGCTGTTTATGAGAAAGATTAACGAGATTTTCTACAGCATCCAAGGGGAAGGTTATCATGCCGGTACGCCCTCTGCGTTCCTCCGTCTCAGCGGTTGCAATCTTCATTGTAGTTTTTGTGATACCCGTCACGAAGACGGGGTCTGGATGACTGATGACGAAATCATGGGGCGCCTGTCTGCCTTTCCTTCGCGTCGGGTCATCCTGACCGGTGGGGAACCGTCCTTGTGGATTGACCAGGAGTTTGTCGACCGTCTTCATGCCGAAGGTTTTCATGTCAGCATTGAGACCAACGGAACCCGTCCGTTGCCGGAGGGGATTGACTGGGTGACTTGTTCTCCCAAGGAAGGGGCGGAAGTCGTCTTGCAGGCATGCGATGAAATCAAGGTTGTCTATATCGGGCAAGATGTAGAACGCTATTTTACCGGCAAAGCTTCTCACTACTTTCTTCAACCCTGCTCCGGGGTAAATATTCCGGAGACCTTGTCTTACATCCTGGAGCATCCTCATTGGCGTCTCAGCCTGCAATTGCACAAACTCATCGGCGTGCAGTGAGTGGAGGTCGCATGCATGCAAAACCCCGCACATCCATCTTCCTGGAGGGAATGGCATGCGCGGGGTTGCTCATAGGTATCAATGGGAAAATTTGTCTAGTGTTCCATCTTGTAACGTTTCAGGAAGGCCACAGTCTTGTGTATTTCCTTGTACATGACAATATCTTCTTTGATGAAGGGGACCTCCTTGCGGTATTCGTCGATGAAACGTTCGATGACAGGAGAGCTTTTCAGCGGACGTCGGAACTCCAGACCTTGGGCGGCGTTCATCAGCTCGATGGCAAGGATGTGGTCGAGGTTGTCCATGATCTTGTAAAGCTTCGTGGCGGCATTGGCACCCATGCTGACATGGTCTTCCTGTCCGTTGCTCGACACGATGGAGTCGCTGCTGGCGGCATAGCAATACATCTTGTTCTGGCTGACCATGGAGGCGGCAGCATATTGCGGAATCATGAAGCCCGAGTTCAGTCCCGGATTGGCAACCAGGAATTCCGGCAGTCCGCGCAGGCCCATGATGAGTTGGGCGACACGGCGTTCGGAGATATTGCCCAGCTCTGCCAATGCAATGGCGAGGTAGTCGTATGCCAGGGCCAGAGGTTGTCCGTGGAAGTTGCCGCCGGAGATGATCAGGTCTTCATCGGGGAAGATGGTGGGATTGTCTGTGACCGAGTTGATTTCAGTGAGCAGGACAGACGATACATAGCGGACGGCATCCTTCGTTGCCCCGTGCACTTGCGGGATGCAGCGGAAGGAGTACGGGTCTTGCACATGTGCCTTGGGCTGCTTGATCAGTTCGCTTCCTTCCAGGATGCGGCGGAAGGCAGCACCTGTCTCAATCTGTCCCTGATGCGGACGCATCTGTTGGATGCAGTCCATGAAGGGGTCGATGCGTCCGTCGAACGCTTCGAGCGACACGGCCGCAATGAGGTCTGCGCGTTGCATCAGGCGGCGTGCCTTAAGGATGGCAAACACACCGTTGGCGCTCATGAACTGGGTGCCGTTGAGCAGTGCCAGTCCTTCTTTGCTCTTCAGCTTCACCGGTTCCCAACCGAATTCGTCGAGCACGCTGATGGCTTCGCAACGTTTCCCCTTGTAGTAGACGTCACCCACGCCGATGAGCGGCAGGAAGAGGTTGGCCAGTGGAGCGAGGTCGCCCGATGCACCCAGAGAGCCACGGTCGTAGACGATGGGGAGGACGTCGTTGTTGAAGAAGTCGATGATGCGTTGTACGGTGATGAGCTGCACGCCGCTGTGTCCCAATGAGAGTGCATGGGCTTTCAGCAGGAACATCAGTTTGACGATGACGTGGGGCATTTCCGCACCCACACTGCAGGCATGGCTCTTCACCAGATTCTCCTGAAGTGTACTCAGTTCGTCCGGGGAGATGTTGCGGTTGCAGAGGGAGCCGAAGCCGGTGGTGATGCCATAGAGCGGTTGTTCCGACTGCTCGATTTTCCGGTCCAGGTAGTCGCGGCACCGTTCGATGCGTTCCTTGGCTTCGGGAGCAAGTTCCAGTTTGAGGTTCTCGTTGATAATCCGTTCGATGATTTCGAAGGTGAGGTCTTCCGACCCTATCAGGTAGACGTTCTTGTGTTTCATAATCCGTGTTGTTCTTTGGCGTATAACAGTAGGTTGCGTTCCTGCTCCATCGTGTCGATTTCCAAGCGTGCAGCTTCTTCGCTCATGGCCTTTACGTAGGCTTCGTCCTTGATGGACGACAGGTTGATTTTCACGTTGAGCAATGCTCCCAGCACAGCCGTGCGGGCACACATCATTGCCACACATGCGTCGGTTACGGCATTGGAGTTGCCCCGTTGTGCCACGGTGGCTATTTGCGGCAGGATGTCATGGACGGCACGTGCCACTTCCATCGGAACCTCTGCGGCGTATTTCGTCTCGCGTTGGATGGCCTCGCTGCGTGCAGCCTTTTCTTCATCCGTCTCTTTGGGCAGTTTGAAGGCGGCAAACACCCGGTTGTAGGCGTCCGAGTCACGGTCGACATCGGCGAGCAGTCTGCCGGCTGTCTTTTCCAGGCGTCCGGCAAGTTCCTGCATGAGGTCGTTCACTTCGACGTATTTCTTTCGTCCGACGGTCAGGTTGGCAACCATAGCGGCAAGCGAAGCTGCCAGTGCACCGTTGAGCGCCGAGACACTGCCTCCGCCGGGTACGGGATCGTTGCTGATGACTTTATCAATGAAAGCTTTTAGTGTAAGTTCTGCTAACATAATGGTATTAGGTTGTTGGGTATAAATCAATCGTAATCATTCTCTGTGGGAGACGACGCGTCCTCCTTTGATGGTTCGTTCCACCGCGTTCATGCCGGTGTAGTAGGGCAGGACGTTGGGGGTGTCGGCATCGAGCATGACGAGGTCTCCCTGCTTGCCCACCTCAATGCTGCCGATGGTGTCGGCACGGTTGACGGCTGCTGCACCGTTGAGTGTCATTGCCGTGATGGCTTCTGCCACGGTGAGATGCATGTAGATGCAGGCGAGGGCGAACGTCAGGGGGATGGAGCCGGAACAACAGCTGCCCGGATTGAGGTCGGTGGCGAGTGCCACGGCGCATCCGCTGTCAATCATTTCCCGTCCGCGTGCATAGGGTTCGCGCAGGGTGAAGGCAGTGAGGGGCAGCAAGGTTGCCACCACATCGTTGTCTGCCAGGGCACGGATGCCGGCGTCTGACGCATGGAGCAGGTGGTCGGCACTCAAGGCATGCAGTTCTCCTGCCAGCTCCGAGCCGCCGAAGCTCACAATCTCGTCGGCATGTATCTTGACACCGAAGCCCATCTCCTGTGCGGCGCGGAGCAACCGGCGGGACTGCTCCACGGTGAAGACACCCCGCTCGCAGAAGATGTCGCAGTTCTCGGCAAGCATCCGTTGCTTGATGAGGGGCAGCATCTCCCGGATGAGGAAGTCGATGTAGTCATCTTCCCGTCCCTTGTATTCCGTGGGGACGGCATGCGCTCCCAGGAAGGTAGGCACGATGTCGACCTTGCGTATAGGGTCGAAGTTGATGCTCTGCATCACTTCCAGCTGTTTCAGTTCGGTGTCGCGGTCGAGTCCGTACCCGCTCTTGCCTTCCACGGTGGTGACTCCCATCTGGCTCATCGTATGGATGAACCACTCCGTCTTGTTGCGCAGTGAGGAGGGAGACGCTTCACGGGTGGCCTTGACCGTGCTCAGGATACCTCCGCCCCGTTGGAGGATGCTCATGTAGGTATCTCCGTTGAGGCGCCAGATGAATTCGTCCGGTCGGAATCCGCCGAAGACGAGGTGGGTGTGTGAGTCCACAAAACCGGGTAACACCACTTTCCCGTCTGCATGGATGACCTGGTATCCTTCAGGGAGATGCGGACGGTCGGGACCGACGTAGGTAATCTTCCCTTCGGTGATTTCGATGCTTCCGTATTCATCGAAGAGCTCGTCCATGTCCTTTCCCTTGCGTGCCGTCCGTCCCAGCGGAGTGACAATGCGTGCACCGGTGATGATGAGGTTGGAATTCTTCATAGCTTATTCCATGATGCGTGATTCGAGCACTTGCTGCATGGAGAAGTTCTCCAGTCCCAGGTAGTAGGCGGCTGTGTCAATCAGGGCTTCCATGGGGACGAGTCCGATGATTTCACTGCCCACGATGTTCACTCCATAGCGACGTGCCTCGAAACGCACCATCTCGTGCGCACGGTAGATGGCGGTCTTGCTGTAGTCCGTCAGGTTCATGGATACTTGGGTGATGCCGCGCTCTTTCAGTTCCACGCCCATGGCTTTGCAGAAACGCAGGCCACCGCCGATGAAACGTACCTTCTTGGCGATGCCGTGTGCGATTTCCAGACTCGGGGTGTCGAGGTTGATGTTGTAGGCAACGAGCGGCATGCGTGCACCGATGGCGACGGTACCGGCTGTCGGATGACGTTCGGCAGGACCGAAGTCGGGCTTCCATTCGGGTTGGTGTATCTTCTCCGCCATCCCTTCGAATTCACCTTTGCGGATGGCTGCCAGGTTCTCACGGTGGGGAGCTGAAGCCGATTTCTCATAGAGGAACACCGGCAGGTTGTACGCTTCTGCCACACGGGCACCCACTTCCTTTGACAGGGCGATGGCTTCGTCCATGGTACATCCCTTGATGGGGATGAAGGGCACCACGTCGGCTGCTCCCATACGGGGGTGCTGGCCCTGGTGATGGTTCAGGTCAATCAGTTTCACGGCGACACCGATGGCTTCAATGACGGCCTCCTTCAAGGCTTCCGGTTCACCCACGACTGTGACCACCAGGCGGTTGTGGTCTTCGTCGTTGCTGTAGTCCAGCAGCTTCACGCCTTGACGGGCGCGGAAGGGAGAAACAATCTTATCTATCTTTTCGAGGTCGCGCCCTTCGCTGAAGTTGGGCACGCATTCCATAATTCTTGTCCACATGGTATTTTAGGTTTTAAGTTCTTAAGTTCCTGTATTCTTAGGTCTCTTTGTCCGGAGCTTTGAGCTCACGGTGGGTATTTATAAGGTTAAAGAAGAATTGAGAGAGATTTGAAATCACGGATTACAGAATTCCTTTGTCTTTCAGTGTCTTTTCAATGAGTGCATCCTCAGCCAGGTGTGGCATGGTGATGTGGTAGCCGTCGGCATGCGAGGTGTTGAACTCTGCCGAAGTCTCCATGGCATGCGGATTGCGTGCCCACGAACGGCGTGCCACACCGCCCATGACATCCCACAGCATCGACGAACGCAGAATCCGGTCTACCCGTTCACTGCCGTCGCACACCATGCCAAAGCCGCCGTTGATGGCTTTGCCGATGCCGACACCGCCACCGTTGTGCAGGGCGACGAGGCTCATGCCGCGGGCACAGTTCCCGGCGAAGCACTGTACGGCCATGTCTGCCATGACATTGCTGCCGTCCTTGATGTTCGAGGTCTCGCGGAAGGGAGAGTCGGTACCGCTCACGTCGTGGTGGTCACGTCCCAGCATGATGGGACCCACCTCACCGCGGCGCACCATTTCGTTGAACTTCAACGCGATGTTCATACGTCCTACGGCGTCCTGGTAGAGGATGCGTGCCTGTGTGCCAACCACGAGGTTGTTCTTCTCGGCGTCGCGAATCCAGATCCAGTTGTCCATGTCCTGTCCGCGTCTTTCCTTGGGAATGCATTCCATGGCGGCATGGTCGGTCTTGATGAGGTCTTCATGCTTTCCGCTCAGGCATACCCAGCGGAAGGGACCGTAGCCGTAGTCAAAGAGTTCGGGCCCCATGATGTCCTCCACATAGGAAGGCCAGATGAAGCCGTCTTTCTCGTCGACACCGTTCTTGGATATCTCCTGTACGCCGGCGTCATAGATGGCTTTCATGAAGGAGTTGCCGTAGTCGAAGAAGTAGGTGCCGCGTGCCACCAGCTCCTTGATGAGCCCGAAGTGGCGGCGAAGAGACTCGTTGACCATCACTTCAAAACGTTCACGGTCTTCCTTCAGCAGGCGCGTACGTTCCTCGAAGGTGATGCCTGCCGGACAGTATCCGCCTTCGTAGACGGCGTGGCAGGAAGTCTGGTCGCTCAGCAGTTCGATGTGGATATGGTGGTCGACGGCATATTGAAGCAGGTCGATGATGTTGCCGTGGTAGGCGATGGAGCAGGGACGACGGTCGAGCATCGCCTGGGCTGCCAGGCTGAATGCCTCGGGAATGCTTTCGGTGACATGTTCCACCCACCCTTGCTTGTAGCGGGTCTCGATGCGTGAAGCGTCCACTTCGGCAATGATAGCCGCAGCACCGGCAATGACGGCGGCTTTCGGTTGTGCGCCGCTCATGCCTCCCAGTCCGGAAGAGACGAAGAGATGTCCGTTGAGGTTGCCGTCCTGGGGAATGCCCAGCTTCATGCGTCCGGCGTTGAGCAGGGTGTTGAAGGTCCCGTGGACAATGCCCTGCGGACCGATGTACATCCATCCGCCGGCAGTCATCTGTCCGTAGTTTGCCACACCCATCTGTGCGGCAATCTCCCAGTCCTTGATGTTGTCGAACATGCCGACCATCATGGAGTTGGTGATGATGACGCGCGGTGCCTCGGGCTTCGACTTGAACAGGCCCAGCGGGTGGCCGCTTTCCACCACGAGCGTCTGCTCGTTGGTCATGATTTCCAGGTATTGCTTGATGAGGCGGTATTGCATCCAGTTCTGGCAGACTTGTCCGGTCTCGCCGTAGGTCACCAGTTCATAGGGATAGAGCGCGATGTCGAAACACAGGTTGTTGTCAATCATTACCTGGAAAGCCTTGCCTTCGATGCAGTTGCCTTTATATTCGTCGATGGGTTTGGCTTTGAGGTCGCCTTGCGGACGGAAACGGTAACCGTAGATTTTTCCGCGGGTCAACAGCTCGTCCATGAACTCGGGGGCGAGCTGTTCGTGCAGTTCTTCAGGGATGTAGCGAAGTGCGTTCTTCAAGGCTGTGGCGGTCTGTGCGGGAGTGAGGCGGTACCCTCTGTCCGGAGCACGACGTATGCCTTCCACGAATGTGGGATACTCAGGTAGATGGTTAGGTAGTGTAATAGTCATAATGCTCAAATGTTTGTCCCCAAAGGTAAGGAGAATATTTGAGCATTATGCTATCGAAAACTATGTTTAGGGACATAAATTCACCGTTTATGCCCAAAAATAAGGTTAAAATCAGGGAATGAGTAACGAACTGTCACCATAGCTCAGGAAACGGAAGCCGTGACCGAGGGCAAAGTCATAGATGGTACGCCACTTTTCTCCGCCCACAAAGGCGGACACGAGCAGCAGCAGGGTGCTCTTCGGTTGGTGGAAGTTGGTCACCATCCTGCAGACGATGCGGTACCGGTAGCCTGGGGCGATGATAATCTGCGTACTGGAGTGCAGGGCCTCCAGGTGATGGCGTTCCATGTAGTCCCGAATGCATTGCAGGGCTTCCAGGGTTGTCAGGGGGCTGTCGGTCTCGTAGGGCTCCCACTGGTGCACATGCAGCTCCTCTTCGTTGGCATCCGGATTGGCATGGATATGTATACCTATATAATATAGGCTCTCCAGCGTACGGACCGAAGTGGTGCCGACGGCTGTCGCTTCTCCGCCGTGGGCGATAAGCTTTTCGATGGTCGTGCGGCTCACTGAGATGTATTCCGTGTGCATCTCGTGTCCGGCAATCTCTTCACTTTTCACCGGCTTGAAGGTGCCGGCTCCCACATGCAGGGTCAGTTCTTCGAGGTCGACGCCCTTCTGTCGGAGGCTGTCCAGTACCCGTTCGGTGAAGTGCAGTCCGGCTGTGGGGGCTGCCACCGAGCCTTTGATTTTGGAGTACACCGTCTGGTAGGTCTCCTTGTCACTCTCTTGTGTCTCGCGGTTCAGGTAGGGCGGGATGGGCAGTTCGCCGACGGCTTCGAGCACATCGGCAAATGTGAGGGAGGGGTTGTCCCATTCGAAGTCCACCCAGTGGCTGGTACCCCGGCATTCACCGCGCGTGGCGGTCAGGCGGACGGGGATTCCCTTCACTTCCACCTCGCGGACGAGCGTGCCTTCCTTCCATTTCTTCAGGTTGCCTATCATGCAGAGCCAGCTGCACCGGTGGGTCTGCTGGAAGGACAGCACGTAGTCATTGGGGGCGATGGGTTCGAGGCAGAACACCTCGATGAGGGCGCCGGTCTCCTTACGGAAGTGCAGGCGTGCCTGGATTACCTTGGTGTTGTTGAATATCATCAGGCTGCCCGTCGGGATGTACTCCGGAAGGGAGGTGAAACGGTCTTCGCTCACTTCACCGTGGCGGTAGACCAGGAGCTTTGACTGGTCGCGCACCGGCAGCGGAAATTTGGCGATGCGTTCGTCGGGCAGGGGATAGTCGAAATCTTCAATACGGATGTGTTTGGTTTCTTCCATGTCGTTTGTTGGAATTGGCGGAAGCGGTGCCGGCGTGCTCCGGTCGGGATGCGGGAGGGACGGACGTGCCGGTCGGCACGCTTCCTGTTTTTTAGCGGATGCAAAGGTAAGGGTTTTCCATGAAGAATGAAAGAACCCTCTGCCTTCCGCTACCCGTTCAGCCGACGTTTCACCACGGCGGGATTGCCTGCTGCCAACGAATCGTCGGGGATATCCCGTGTCACCACACTGCCGGCGGCAATGATGCAGCGGTTCCCGATGGTCACACCGGGGCAGACGATGACTCCTCCGCCCAGCCAGCAGTCGTCGCCGATGGTGATGGGGTAGGCTGTCTCCTGTTGTTTCCGACGGGGAACGTAATCCATGGGATGCTGGGGTGTGTAGAGCTGGCAGTGAGGCCCGATGAGGGTGTTCCGTCCGATGCGTATCAGCGCACCGTCGAGAAACGTGCAGTTGTAGTTGACGAAGACTCCTTCGCCCGCCACGATGCCGTGTCCGTGGTCGCAGTGGAAGGGCGGGCAGATGGTGGCGCTCTGCGGAAAGCCGGGGATAAGGTCTTCGATTACTTCCCGGTAGTCGGGGCTGTAGATGGTCATGGTTTGCAGACGGGCACACGTCTCCTTGGCGTGAACCAGGCTCCGGGTGATTTCCGGGTCGGAGAAGTCATAAAGCTCCTCGCTACGCATTTTCTCAAATTCTGTTTTCATAGGACTGTGCAGATGGTTATGGGGCAAAGGTAAACATTTCTCAGCAGAGCCGGGAGGTTTTTGCCTGTGTTGATGACGGAAGTTCCGCATCCGTCCGGTTTGTCAGCTGACGGACGAACGGCGGTTGACATTTTGAAGCCGGAACGGCCTCGTCAGCTTCCGTTGGTTACGGATTTGCCGTTTTAAACTAACTCACACTTTTCGAAAATCCGATAATCTGGAGATGAAACGTGAATGATTGCAA
>ULTZ01008892.1_pt1 | contig 27183 bp, 24 predicted proteins | sample 1957981 | NCBI WGS metagenome assembly ULTZ01 (sample SAMEA4835745, study PRJEB28245) | human gut metagenome | biome: gut microbiome; material: fecal sample | place: Denmark | collected 2008
CATCCAAACCGTTTTATTGTACATAACGGTGAGATCAACACCATCCGCGGTAATGCAGACAAGATGCTTGCCCGGGAAGAGACGATGGCATCCGGCAAGCTGCGCGGGGAATTCCAGAAGGTACTTCCGGTCGTCAACACCGAAGGATCTGACTCCGCAATGCTGGACAATACGTTGGAGTTTCTGGTGATGAGTGGCATGGATCTGCCACTGGCAGTCATGATCATGATTCCGGAGCCATGGGCAAACAACGCCGTGATGACACAGAAAAAGAAAGATTTCTATCAGTATTATGCAACCATGATGGAGTCTTGGGACGGACCTGCATCCATCCTGTTCTCCGATGGAGATATGATGGGAGCGGTTCTTGACCGTAACGGTCTGCGTCCATCCCGTTATTACATTACAGACGATGATTATCTGATTCTTTCTTCCGAGGTCGGAGTTCTCGATATTGATCCGACCCATATCGTGACCAAAGACCGTCTGCGTCCTGGTAAAATGCTTCTTGTAGATACTGTGCAGGGGCGAGTGATTGATGACGATGAGTTAAAAGAAAAATATGCGGGCAAGCGTCCGTATGGTGAGTGGCTTGACAGTAACATCGTCATGTTAAAGGATTTAAAAATCCCGAATGAGCGTGTGCCGGAATACACACAGGAAGAACGTCAGAGAATGCAGAGAGCATTCGGTTACACGTATGAGTCCTTAAAGGATTCCATCCTGCCGATGGCAAAGAACGGCATTGAGGGTACCGCTGCGATGGGTACGGATACACCGCTTGCGGCACTGTCCGGAAACCGTGAGCCGCTGTTTAACTATTTCAAGCAGCTGTTTGCACAGGTAACCAACCCGCCAATCGATTCCATCCGTGAGGAGGTTGTTACTTCTACGACGGTATATATCGGATCTGCCGGAAACCTCTTAGAGGAAAAGCCGGAGAACTGTAAAGTACTTCGGATCAACAATCCGATTCTGACCAACACAGACCTGATGAAAATCCGCAATATGAAAGTAGACGGATTTAAGGTAGAAACCATTCCGATTATTTATTATAAGAATACCAGTCTTGAGAAAGCCGTAGATCGTCTCTTTATTGAGGCGGATCGCGCATACAGAGACGGAGCCAATATCCTGATCCTTTCCGACAGAGGCGTGGATGATAACCATGTGGCAATTCCTTCCCTGCTTGCCGTATCTGCATTGCAGCAGTATCTGGTAAAGACAAAAAAACGTACTTCCCTTTCCCTGATTCTTGAATCCGGAGAGCCGCGTGAGGTACATCATTTTGCAACACTGCTTGGTTTTGGTGCGAGTGCAATTAACCCATACCTGGCACTGGATACCGTAAAACAGCTGATCGACGAGCATATGTTAGACAAAGATTATTATGCCGCAGTTGATGATTATAACCATGCAATTATCACCGGTATTGTAAAGATTGCAGCCAAGATGGGTATTTCTACGATCCAGTCGTATCAGGGTTCCAAGATTTTTGAGGCACTTGGTATTGATAAAGATGTCATTGACAAGTATTTCACCAATACGGTCAGCCGCATCGGTGGAATTTCCATCAAGGATATCGAAAACGATGTCAATACGCTTCATTCCGCAGCCTATGATCCGCTGGGACTTGAAACCGATGTAACCCTTGACAGCAAAGGCCGCCACAAGATGAGAAGCGGAGCCGATGCGCATCTGTACAATCCGGCTACCATCCATCTGCTGCAGCAGTCTACCAAACGTGGGGACTATGAGATGTTCAAGCAGTATACGAGTCTGGTAGATGAAGAAGAAAAGCATACGAACCTGCGTGGACTGATGGATTTTGAGTACCCGAAGAAGGGTGTGAAGCTTGAGGAAGTGGAAAGCGTAGATTCTATTGTGACACGTTTTAAGACCGGAGCGATGTCTTACGGTTCTATTTCGAAGGAAGCACATGAGACACTTGCCATTGCCATGAATCACTTACACGGTAAGTCAAACACCGGTGAAGGTGGTGAGGACAAGGATCGTCTGATCGTCGGACCGGACGGAAAGAACCGTTGTTCCGCAATCAAACAGGTTGCATCCGGACGTTTCGGTGTTACCAGCCGTTATCTGACCAGTGCGCAGGAGATCCAGATCAAAATGGCACAGGGAGCAAAGCCTGGGGAAGGTGGACATCTTCCGGGTAAGAAAGTATATCCATGGATTGCCAAGACAAGACTTTCCACACCGGGTGTATCTTTGATCTCCCCGCCACCACACCACGATATTTATTCCATCGAGGATCTTGAACAGCTGATCTTTGACTTAAAGAATGCAAACCGCGATGCAAGAATTTCCGTAAAACTGGTTTCCGAGGCAGGTGTCGGTACCGTAGCAGCCGGTGTTGCAAAAGCCGGTGCACAGGTTGTCCTGATCTCCGGATATGACGGTGGTACAGGTGCTGCGCCAAGCAGTTCCATCCACAACGCAGGTCTTCCGTGGGAACTTGGTCTGGCAGAGACACATCAGACATTGATTATGAACGGACTGCGTAATAAAGTAAGAATTGAGACAGACGGAAAGCTGATGAGTGGTAAAGACGTGGCCATTGCTGCATGTCTTGGCGCGGAAGAGTTTGGTTTTGCAACCGCTCCGCTGGTAACCATGGGCTGTGTCATGATGCGAGTATGTAATCTGGATACCTGTCCGGCAGGTATTGCAACCCAGAATCCGGAGCTTCGTAAGCGTTTCGCAGGAAAACCGGAGTATGTTGAGAACTTCATGCGCTTTATCGCAGAAGAACTTCGGGAGTACATGGCAAAACTTGGTGTCCGCACAGTGGATGAACTCGTTGGACGAAGCGATTTCTTAAAGGTTCGCGGAGATCTGTCCGAGCGTGAAGCAAAGCTTGACCTGAGCAATATCTTAAATAATCCGTTTGCAGGAACAAAGCAGAAGGTTATTTTTGATCCGAAGCAGGTATATGATTTCGAACTGGATAAGACCAAAGATATCACGGAGTTCTTAAAACAGTTAAAGCCGGCACTTGATAAGAAGCAGAAGCGTATGATTGATACCGAAGTAACAAACGTAAACCGTTCGCTTGGAACAATCTTCGGATCAGAGATTACAAAGAAGTACGACGATACACTCGATGAGGATACTTTCATTATTAAATGCAGCGGAGCCGGCGGACAGAGTTTTGGTGCCTTTATTCCAAAGGGACTGACACTCGAACTGGTGGGAGATTCCAACGATTATTTCGGAAAGGGACTTTCCGGCGGAAAGCTGATCGTTTATCCACCGGCAGGAGTAAACTTCAAAAAGGATGAGAACATCATTATCGGTAACGTAGCACTGTACGGTGCGACAAGCGGTAAGGCATTCATCAATGGTGTGGCAGGAGAACGTTTCTGTGTCAGAAATTCCGGAGCTACTGCTGTTGTTGAGGGTGTCGGTGATCATGGATGTGAGTATATGACGGGCGGTCGTGTCGTTATCCTTGGTAAAACCGGAAAGAACTTTGCCGCAGGTATGAGCGGTGGTATCGCTTATGTACTGGATGAGGACAACGATCTGTACATGCGTACCAACAAGTCTATGGTATTCAGTGAGGAAGTCACCAATAAATATGACGTATTAGAGCTCAAAGAAATGATCAAAGAACATGTTACCCTGACCAATTCGGAAAAAGGTAAGGAAATTCTCGATCACTTCAGTGAGTATCTGCCGAAGTTTAAGAAAGTCATCCCATATGATTATAACCGTATGCAGATGGCAATCGTTCAGATGGAAGAAAAAGGTCTGAATGCAGAGCAGGCACAGATTGAGGCATTTTATGCCAGCACGAGAGCATAAGGAGGGAAGAAACAATGGGAAAGCCAACAGGATTTATGGAATACGACAGATGTGAGGCGCGTTCGGTGGAACCAAATGAACGAATCAAAAATTTTGATGAATTCCACATCTTCCTTTCCAAAGAAAAACAAAGAGAGCAGGCAGCGCGCTGTATGGATTGCGGTGTCCCGTTCTGTCAGTCGGGTATGACAGTTGCCGGAATGACTTCCGGCTGCCCGCTGCACAATCTGGTACCGGAGTGGAACGATCTGCTTTATACCGGAAATTATCAGCAGGCATATAACCGTCTGCACAAGACAAATAATTTCCCGGAGTTTACCTCCCGTGTATGTCCGGCTCTGTGTGAGAAGGCATGTACCTGTGGACACTGGGGAGATCCGGTATCTGTCCGGGACAATGAGCATGGAATTATTGAGACGGCGTACAAAGAAGGTTATGCCGGACCACATATTCCAAAGGTTCGTACCGGAAAGAAAGTTGCCATCATCGGTTCCGGTCCTTCCGGACTGGCAGCAGCAGATCAGCTGAACCAGAGAGGACATGATGTTACGGTATATGAGAGAGATGACCGTGTCGGCGGACTTCTGATGTATGGTATTCCGAATATGAAGCTCGAAAAGCAGATCATTGACCGTAAGATCAATGTTATGAAAGAAGAGGGCGTGAAGTTTATCACAGGCTGTAATGTCGGTGTGGATGTCAAGAGTGCAGAGCTGTTAAAAGAGTATGACAGAGTCATCCTCTGCTGTGGAGCAAAGCATGCGCGTGATATCAAGGCAGCAGGTCGTGATGCAGAAGGAATCTATTTTGCAGTCGATTATCTGTCACGCAACACAAAGAGCCTTTTGGATTCCAATTTTAAGGACAACAAATTTATTTCCGCAAAGGGAAAAAATGTTGTGATCATCGGTGGCGGTGATACCGGAAATGACTGTGTGGGAACGGCTATCCGTCAGGGTGCAAAGTCTGTAACCCAGCTGGAGATGATGCCATGTCCACCGGCAGAGCGGGCAGCAAATAACCCATGGCCGGAGTGGCCGAAGGTGTTAAAGACCGACTATGGCCAGGAAGAAGCGATTGCATGTTTCGGTACAGATCCACGAATCTATCAGACAACCGTAAAGGAATTCCATAAGGATAAGAACGGCAAGTTGAATGGTCTGACAATCGTCAGACTTGAGAGCAAGGTGGATGAGAAGACCGGACGCAGAAATATGGTGGAAGTTGCAGGTTCCGAGAAGAAGATTCCGGCAGAACTTGTACTGATCGCTGCAGGATTCCTTGGAACAGAGGAATACATTGCAAAGGCATTCGGTGTAGAGCTGAACCAGAGAACAAATGTAGCTACAGAGCCTGGAACATATGCAACAAATGTAAAGAACGTATTTGTTGCGGGAGATATGCACAGAGGACAGTCACTGGTTGTCTGGGCAATTCGTGAGGGCCGTGAGGTGGCACATGACGTGGATACAAGTCTGATGGGATATTCTTATCTGTCCGTACAGTAAAATAGAGACTTATGGCTGGTGCATAGCCATATGATTTTTGGGAGTCATCTGAAACAGATGGCTCCTTTTTTACCTCTTGTGGGCTTCACGCAGTTATTCTTATTTTTATCGCAGTATATCTGGTGGCAAGCAAAATGCACATGATACTTTGAACACAGCAATGCAGGCGGACATGTGGAATGTAAAGGTCAGGGCAGCAGTGATCCGGATGCTCCGTGTGTGGAACTGCAGATCTCAAGCAGTTTTGGACAGACTTGTATAATTTTTGGATAATTCTGCTTGCTATTATGTACATTTCGATGTAGAATTATAGACAAATAGTATACGATACATAGGAGGAGACGTATGCGTAAGAATTACTTTCAAGATGTGAAAATTGCGGATAAGCTGAAAATGATTATGAAAGCAATTTTTGCAATTTTACTGGTGAACAATATTCTGTTTGCAATTTTAATGCTTGTATTTGGACATCCGGTATGGATTATCATTCCTGTCATTGCAGTAGTTGGTATGCCATTGCTTTCCAAAAAGATCATTCAGGAACTGACACAAAATATTCTTGAACCGTTAGACCAGATAGAAAAGGCCGCAGATGACATGTCACACGGAAATCTCAAAATTGATATTCCTTATCAGGGGGAAGATGAACTGGGAAAGCTTGCAGAAAGTTTCCGCAATACATCTTTTTATTTAAGGGGTGTTGTGGACGATATCAATCAGCTCCTTACAGAGTTTGCAAAAGGAAACTTTGATGCGAGATCCCATGATATTGAAGCCTATCAGGGAAATTTCGGTGAAATTTTAAAGAAACTGGAAGCGACAGAAAATAATCTGAGCCAGACGATCAAAAATGTACAGGAATCTTCCAATCAGGTATCCGCAGGAGCTGACCAGCTGGCACAGAGTGCGCAGGGACTGGCAGAGGGAGCTACCGATCAGGCAGCGGCAGTACAGCAGCTGACATCTTCGGTTGCCGAGGTTGCTACACATATCGAAGAAAATACAAAGTCTACAGACAGTGTACATGACCAGGCAAAGCGGGTTGCAATCAAGGCAGACAGCGGAAGTGCAAAGATGAAAGAACTGGTCGAAGCCATGCAGCATATTTCAGAGACCACCAATGATATCCAGGTTGTCATCGGAAAGATTGAAAGCATTGCCAGCCAGACAAACCTGTTGTCTTTAAATGCATCCATTGAGGCTGCGCGTGCCGGTGAAGCAGGAAAAGGATTTGCGGTTGTTGCAGAACAGATTAAAAACCTTGCGGAAGAGAGTGCTTCTTCGGCAGAAGAAACCCGTGTCATGCTGACAAACAGTCTGAATCAGGTGGGTGTCGGAAGCTCTGTTGCAGATGAGACTTCCCAGTTTATGTCGGAAATGATCGAACAGCTGGATGCGGTTGTTATGGAGGTGGCTAAGATCCGTCAGATTTCTGATCAGCAGGCAGAATCGGTAAAGCAGATTTCCGCTGCTGTTGAGCAGGTAAACGGGGTTGTGCAGTCTAATTCTGCTACTTCTGAAGAAGTATCTGCAACCAGTGAAGAACTTTCTGCATCTGCTGAAAGTCTGGATGAGATGGTATCTGATTTTGTTCTTCGCAAATAAGATACGAACAGATGACTGGCACATTGTACAGATGAGGTGATTTTATGCCGTCGATCATGGTGTATACGGAAGAAACATTTTATTATACAGACGGAATCCGTGTTGTTGCGCGGGAAGAATATATGCGGCCGGATGTTACGGAACTGAGTTTCTACCAGAAAGAAGGTTTCTGGTTTGGATTTGAAGCTCCGTATTCTATTTATACCATGCAGGGAATCCGGGCATTGATTGAGTTGAAACTCAGACAATACGATTGTACACCGGAATTTCGCTATACGCGTAAGAAAATTGAATATAGTTACAGTGAAAAAAAGATTCTCGATTCCGTGATTTTTTATATCACGAAATCCGATCAGCCGGGAGTTTTGTCTGTGATGGAGGAAATTAATCATTCCACTCATCTGTGTTTCTGGAACATGAAAGTGCCATACCATGATTTTGGGGAAATCCGTAAACATACCGATGCGGTATTTTACGGAATGTTTCAACAAAAAGCGTAATAGTTCTTGACTTTTTCGGCAAAAGTTCTATAATACATTCTCGGTAATAGAGGATGTGTCGAATGAATAAAGAGAGAGATTATTTTTTTGATAATTTGAAAGCGGTATTGATATTCTTAGTCGTGCTGGGACATTTTTTGCTCCCTATCCACGGAGAAAGTGTTCTTGTGGTGGTAAAGCGCCTGATCTATGTATTTCATATGCCGCTTTTTGTATTTGTGTCAGGTTATTTTGCAAAGAAAATATATAAAAACGGGCAGTATAATTTTAAAAAAATATTGTATCTGATCAAGGCGTACATCATATTTGTTATTGCAATTCAGATAGTATATGCACTGTGTGGATTCCGGGATTTCTCAGAGATTAATTTTTTCTCGCAGAGTGGGGCGCCGTGGTATCTGTTTGCCATGATTGTGTGGTATCTTACCATTCCTGTCATCCGGAAGTACAAAGAGATACCGGTATTAATCGTGACGGTTGCGCTGGCCCTGATCGCCGGATATTTCAAAAATATCGGCGATTTTTTGTGCATGTCCCGTATTCTGGTATTTGGTCCGTTCTTTTATCTGGGATATTATATGGAACAACCGGTGCTTGAACGGGCATTGCGACCGGTTTACCGGAGAGTTGTTGTACCGGCTGCTGTGGCAATCTGTGCGGGGATTCTGGCGTTTGGCTCAAAGTTAAAAGATGAGCTTGGCATGGTCTATGAAAACATTTCCTATTATGAACTGGATGATGTGTGGGAAGGACCGTTTGTCCGTCTGGCACTGATGATTGCCGCGTTTCTGATTTCGTGGGCGATTATGTTTTTTGTGCCGCGTGGGAAAACCTGTCTGTCAGTGATTGGACAGAATACGATGCCGGTATATATGCTGCACCGGATCCTGCGGGATATCCTGATGTTTGCGGGAATCTATGACTATCTCGGAGACTGGGGATGGTTTGCGCTGTTTGTTCTGATTTGTCTGAGTATCTGCGTGATTTACCTGCTTGTTCATCCAAAGGTAGTAAATCAGGTAAATAAGATTCTGACACTGTATACCCCGCGGCTGTGGGGCAGAATACGCCGGAATCAGGCGATATAAAGGAATCGTAGATTGACTTTTCCTCCTATATTTTCTAAGCTTAGAACCAGAAAGATATAGGAGGAATTTTTTTATGGATGCAAAAAAGTTTGGAGTACTCTGGTATTATGGAGAAATGTCTGCACGGATACTTAATGGTGTAACGGCACAGAGTATGATAGAAGTAATTCGTATTTGACAATTCCAAAAAATGATTATATAGTGGCAGAAAAGAACTTTTGTTTTCACAGAGAAAATACACTGAGGGAGGAACGTAATAATGTACGAATTTACGCAGGATTGTCTGACGGGCATCGACCAGATCGATGAAGAGCACCGCAAACTGTTTTCGCTGATCAATGAAGCGGTTGAACTGCCGAAGGAAGCACGCACACCACAGACGGTAAAAAATATACTGGCACATTTAAGTGATTATGCCGCAAACCATTTTGCACACGAAGAAGCCTATATGCAGGCACAGAACGATCCGGAACTGCCGCTGCAGAAAAAAGAGCATCAGGCATTTGCCGATCACGTAAAACTTCTGGAAAAGCAGCCACTCACCGGGGAGAATGCATCGGCGATGCTCGATGAGATTCTGACCTATCTGGTACGCTGGCTGTACCGGCATATTTTAAGCAGTGACATGATGATCGGAAAAATGCAGAAAGAAGATCCGTTTGTGTTTACCGCGAAATATTATACGGGAATTGAACTGGTAGACAGGGAACACCGGAAGCTGTTTGAGATTATCGGAGAGGTAAATGCACTGATCCATAACGACCTGCTTCATGACAAATACGATGAAATTGTACGTCTGCTGGATGAACTCCGGGAATATACCAAGTTTCATTTTGAAGATGAAGAGGCCTATATGCAGAAAATCAACAGCCCGATGCTTGAAGCGCAAAAGAGGGCGCATCAGGCATTTGTGGACAAGCTGATGAGTATCGATCTGGATAAGCTGGAAGAAATTGATGACAACCAGCAGGAATATCTGCATGAGCTGATCGAGTTCCTCGGCGGATGGCTGATCAATCATATTTTAAAGATGGATACGCAGATTGCAAAAACAGAACAGTAATTATTATGTGCGGTGAAAGGATTATTTTCACCGCATTTTAATATGTCAATTTAATATGAAACTTATATAGAAAATACGTTATCCTTTTTAAAAATATTCTTTATAATAAAAGATAGCGAGATTGAGAAAAGGAAGTGTATTTTTATGGCAACAATTTTTCCAAGGGAACAGAAGGCAAAAATGCTTTTTGAAAAGATTAAAGAGAATCCGCAGGCATGTGAGCGTCTGATGGAAACGTTTTATGATGCGCTCGGAGTGGGCGATGATTATGAGGGCAACGGTCTTTCTGCGGAGCAGTTTGCAACCGCACTGTTTCGTTCTTATGAGGAAAAGGATCTGACGGCGTTTCTGATGGCAATCTGCCAGAACAGTATGTTTGATCTGCTGCGGAATTCGTTTCTGGCTCCGTTTCGTTTTAATGCCAATGGTCAGACAAATCCCTATATCCTGACGGATGAGGATGGAAAATTAATTCCGGATATCAAATTTCATGTCAGTGACAAAAATTATGAGCAGTTTTTTAAGGTATTTCGAAAGAGTGAACAGGTGAAGATGTATCTGGCATACGGATTCCGTAAACGGCATTGTTATGACAGAGATACCATGGAAGCACAGGAAATCCGTATGGGAGAGCATATCGGAGTGCTGCTTGTCTATGAAATGCCGGATACGGTAAAAATACAGGAGACAGAAGCGCAGGCATATGCGGCCATCTGGGATATCCTGATGGATCTGCAGAAATCCCTGCCACGTTCGGTCGTTTATTACGGACAGGATTCCATGGAAAATAAGGGAAACCGTTACGATGCACTTGGGGTGTTTTTGCCGATGTACCATTTTCGGAAGGCATTGGAGAAAAACATTGATATTGCAAACAAAATTGTATTGATGCATTAAGAAAGAGGATGATGATTCATGCAAACCACTGCAATACCTAAAAATCACATGGATATCCCATGGCATGAGTACAGCGGTCACGGAAATTGTCCGATTACAGAGGCAGACCTGACCGAAAAAGCTTCAATCGTCGGCCGTGTCGGCCTAATGCTGTTATCCTGTGGAACGGGAGCCTGGCGTGTCCGCAGTTCCATGAATACGATTTCACAAAATCTCGGAATTACATGTTCGACAGATATCGGTCTGATGTCGATTGAATATACCTGTTTTGATGGAACGAGTGGATTTTCCCAGTCTCTTTGCCTGACCAATACCGGAGTCAACACATCAAAACTGAACCGGCTGGAGCGTTTTATCGGTGAATTTTCAACCGTAGGGAAAACCATGACGGGCGAACAGCTCCATGATCATCTGGATGAGATCGACCGGATTCATGGACTCTATTCCCCGGTGGCTTTGGGATTTGCCGCGGCACTGGCATGCGGCGCATTCACATTTTTGCTTGGCGGAGGACCCGTGGAAATGCTGTTTGCTTTTTGCGGGGCAGGACTTGGAAACTTTGTCCGCTGCAAACTGACAAAGCATCATCTGACACTGTTTCTCGGGATTGTGGCATCCGTTGCCTCGGCGTGCGTTACCTATACCATTCTGCTTCGGATCGCAGAGCTGATTGCCGGGGTTTCCCTGCAGCATGAGGCAGGATATATCTGTTCCATGCTTTTTATCATTCCGGGCTTTCCGTTTATTACAAGCGGAATTGACCTTGCCAAGCTGGATATGCGTTCCGGGCTGGAGAGGCTGACCTATGCGATCATTATCATTGTTGTTGCGACCATTACGGCATGGCTGATGGCACTGCTTTTGCATCTGCATCCGGTGGATTTTCCGGCGCTTTCTATGTCCGTTCCCATGCATATCATACTGCGTCTGGTCTTCAGTTTCTGCGGCGTGTTCGGATTTTCGATTATGTTTAACAGTCCGTGGAAACTGGCGGCAACGGCAGCACTGATCGGAGCAGTGGCCAACACCCTCCGGTTGGAGCTGGTGGATCTTGCTTCATTTCCTCCGGCTGCGGCTGCTTTTGTGGGAGCACTTTTGGCAGGAATCCTTGCATCATTGATCAAAAACCAGGCGGGATATCCAAGGATTTCACTTACGGTTCCGTCGATTGTCATTATGGTACCGGGACTGTATCTGTACCGGGCAATTTACAATCTGGGTGCGATGTCTTTGAATACCTCTGCATCCTGGTTTGCTTCTGCAATTTTAATTATTGTGGCACTGCCGCTTGGTCTGATCTTTGCAAGAATTCTGACCGACCGGACATTCCGGTATTGTACATAGAAATACGTCTGTTTCCTTACGGCTCCACAAATCCCGGAAAGATACTGACACCTCTTTATTTTAGAAAAGACTTGCAAAAACAGACCAATTGAAGTAAGATAAGATACACAAAACAGGATGTCTGAAAAAGACTATAGATTTTACGGTTTCTGATTCAAACCGTCGGTCTATAGTCTTTTTTTGCGGAACATCCGGCAGAAAAGAGGAGTTTGTATGAATCAGGAGTACATGAAAACAAGAAAAATCCTGCCGCTGGTGCTTTCCATGTCACTTCCCATGGTCATATCCATGGCAGTGAATGCATTGTATAACATTGTGGACAGTTATTTTGTGGCAAAGATCAGTGAAGATGCGATGACGGCGCTTGCCCTTGTGTTTCCGATGCAAAATCTCGTCAATGCCATTGTTATCGGATTTGCGATCGGAATCAATGCAAGGGTAGCCTTTTATCTGGGAGCAAAAGAAGAGAAACTGGCGGATGAGTCGGCATCCGTGGGGCTTTTGTTAAATTTGATCCACGGTCTGGTGCTGGCACTGCTTTGTTCTGCCATTATGCCATCGTTTCTTCGGATGTTTACAGGCGATACACAGGTGATCGCACTGGCATGCACGTATTCCACGCGGGTATTTGCGTTTGCACCAGTGATCGGTCTGGGACTTGCATATGAAAAGATCTTTCAGGCAGTCGGGCGGATGAAGGTGTCGATGATCTGTATGATGCTCGGATGTGTAACCAATATTATTTTAGATCCGGTTATGATCTTTGGTCTGGGACCGGTACCGAAGCTTGGAATTGCGGGTGCGGCTTATGCCACGGGAATCGGTCAGTGTGTGACGCTGGCGGGGTATCTGCTGTTTTATTTTGCACGTCCGATGCATGTAAAGGTCAACGTCGCAAATATGAAGACAACCGGAAACGTAATGAAAAATATTTATACCATCGGAATTCCGGCAACTTTAAATCTTGCACTTCCTTCCATTCAGGTGTCCGCATTAAATGCAATCCTTGCGCCGTTTCCGGGAAGTTATATTCTGGTGCTCGGAGTTTATTATAAACTGCAGACATTTATTTATCTGACGGCAAACGGAATTGTGCAGGGAATCCGGCCGCTCGTTGGATATAATTATGGAGCGGGAGAATATGACAGGGTGAAAAAGATTACGCACACCTCCATGGGATTGATCGCACTGGTTATGGTTATGGGAATGGCAATTTCCTGTGCAATTCCGCAGCAGCTGATGGGATTGTTTACCACAAGCCGCGCAACAATGGAAATCGGAGGTGCGGCACTCAGAATCATCAGTTTTGGATTCGTGGTATCCTCGGTTTCCGTTACATTTTCCGGAGTCCTGGAGGGACTGGGAAAGGGCATGCCATCACTTTTGATTTCTCTTGCGCGCTATATCGTTGTGATGCTGCCGGTTTCTTTTGTGCTCAGCCGGTTGTTACAGGCATCGGGTGTGTGGTACGGATTTGCCGTTACCGAGTATATCGTAGCGGTTCTTTCCTATTATATATACAAATTCCATATGAGAGATATAAAAGGGTAACAAAATAAAAAAAGTGTGGTACAATAGTTAAAATATGGATAAGAGAAAAGGAATAAGGAGGAGTCGGTTATGCCATACTCAAACGCCACCAAACAGGCATTTGCAGATGCTCTTCGAAAACTGTTGGAACAGAAACCTTTTGCGAAGATCAGTGTATCACACATTTGCGAAGAATGCGGAATGAACCGCAAAAGTTTTTATTATCATTTTAAAGATAAATATGATCTGGTCAACTGGATTTTTGACACTGAAATTACAAAGATTTTTTCAGAAGAAGAATGGAAAAATGCCGGCTTTACATGGGATATACTGGAAAAAATCTGTGAGTATTTTTATAAACACCGGACATTCTATTCGAAAGTACTGCAGATTGAGGGGCAGAACTCTTTTACAGAACATTTCCGGGATATTTTAGTCCCTGTCAATCGTAAATTTCTTGCGATGGTAGAGGAAGAGGAAAAAGGAGAGCACGACGAATTTTATATTCATTTCTTTTCGGATGCATTTCTGGCAGCACTGGTGAGATGGCTTGAGGACAGGGAATGTGTGTCCCCGCAGGAATTCAGTGCACTGTTGCGTTCGAGTGTGGAAATGATTGCAAAGTATGTGCTGCACAGTCAGAAATAAGGGCAGAAGTATTCTGTAATCTGGAAAAATTCGACAAATTTTACCCACATTCGTGCATTTGTCCACTTGAATTTAAGAAGAGAAAAGATATAATACTTTTCAGATTACACAAAAACATTTCTGTCATGTTATGGCGACAGAATGAAAGGAAGTTGAGATTATGAATAAAATGTCATTACAGAAGAGTATTCAGAACTTTGGAATCAAGCAGGCCTTAAAGTATATGGAGAAAGATCCGGAGGAGAATATTCCGAAACTGATGGATATGGTTGACAAATTTGCACCGGACGGATGGTATGAGGCACAGAGAAATATGATCCGCAAGGTGATTCAGGAGAGGGGAAACTGGTACCAGCTGATTCTTCGTATTTACCAGCTGGATCCGGAAGTACGTAAAGCATTCTTCCAGAATTTCATTTTCAATGCAAGTTTAAAGGGAAGTGCATTACAGGAACAGCTTGCTGAAGAAAACAACTGTAACATTCCGTGGGCAATTCTGTTAGACCCTACCTCTGCATGTAATTTACACTGTACCGGATGCTGGGCAGCAGAGTATGGCCATCAGCTGAATCTGGATCTGGATACGATTGATTCTATCGTACGTCAGGGTAAGGAGCTTGGTACCTATATGTATATTTATACAGGTGGAGAACCATTGGTACGTAAAAAAGACCTGATCAAGATCTGTGAGATGCATCCGGATTGTGAATTCCTTTCTTTCACAAACGGTACTTTGATTGATGAAGAGTTCTGCCAGGAAATGCTTCGTGTCAAGAACTTTGTTCCGGCGATCAGTCTGGAAGGATTCGAGACAGCCAACGATGGACGAAGAGGCGAAGGTGTATTTGATAAAGTACAGCATGCCATGAGCCTGTTAAAGAGCCATGGTTTACCATTTGGTATTTCCACCTGCTATACCAGAAAGAATTTAGATGATGTAACCAGCGAAAAATTCTTTGATATGCTGGTTGAGAGTGGTGCATTATTTGTATGGTTCTTCCACTATATGCCGGTTGGAAATGATGCAGCAGTGGAACTTCTGCCTACACCTGAGCAGCGTGAGGAAATTTTCCATCGTATCCGTAAGTTCCGTCAGACAAAGGCAATATTTAGCATGGATTTCCAGAATGACGCACAGTTTGTCGGCGGATGTATCGCCGGTGGACGAAGATATTTACATATCAATGCCAAGGGTGATGTGGAGCCATGCGTATTTATTCATTATTCCAATGCAAATATTCATGACTGCAGCCTGCTGGATGCTTTAAAGAGCCCATTATTCCAGGCATATCATGACAACCAGCCGTTTAATGACAATATGCTTCGTCCGTGTCCGATGCTTGAGAACCCGGATAAGCTTGGAGAGATGGTAAAAGAGTCAAAGGCAGTAAATACCGATTATCAGTCACCGGAGACACCGGAACATCTGAAAGAAAAGGCTGCTCCTTATGCCGAGAACTGGACACCTACCGCAGAAAAACTCTGGAACAAAGAAAAAGAAAAGATTGCAGCAGGAAAAGCCGGCGTGGAACAGTAATGATAAGTTTTCTCAATAAGTACAGCCGGATTGTTGTTGCATAAAGTGTGGGACTCCGCTATTTATCGGATGATAGATGGTGTGAGTCCTTTTTTTATGCTCTTTTTTGCACGCCGTGGTGACTAAAAAAATACTTGCAAATTGGAAAAATGGGGCATAAAATACGTTTTTAAACAGGAAAACAAAATTATAAATCAGTTACTAAGGAGGAAACAACGATGTTAAAGTGTTTCAAAAATTTTGATGCAAAGAAAACCGGACTTTTTGCAGCAGGTGTACTGTTCGGTACCGCAGGAATCAAGATTCTTTCCAGCAAGGATGCAAAGAAACTTTATACAAATTGTACAGCAGCCGTACTCCGTGCAAAGGAAGTTGTTTTAAAGACCGCTACAAAGGTACAGGAGAATGCAGAGGATATCTATGCAGAGGCTAAGCAGATCAACGAAGACCGTGCAGCAAAAGAAGAGGAAGTATTTGACGGTGAGGAAGTAACCAAAGAGACAACTGCCGAAGAGACAGAAACTACAGAAGAGACAGCAGAGGCATAAAAACGCATGAAAGAGATGTTACCTTATATGTAACATCTCTTTTATCGAAAGCAGGTTATAGATATGAAATTTCAAATCAGACATGAGATAAGGGGAAGAATGAGGATTCATGTGATCCAGAGTCGTATGTCATTTGCACAGGCAGATACATTACAGTATTATCTGGAACAGTGTGAATCTGTGATTTCCGCAAAAATTCAAAATCGTACCGAAGATGTGACCATTTGTTATGAAGGAAGCAGAGATGCAATCCTTGAAGTGTTAAAGGCATTTTCGTATGAAAAGACGGATGTTCCGGATACCTATATTAATAATTCCGGAAGAGAAATGAATCAGCATTACTGGGATCAGCTGGTGGAGCAGACGTTCTGGCATTTCGGTAACAAACTGTTTCTGCCGTTTTCCGTTCGTGCAGTAATCACAACGGTGAAATCCGTGAAGTATATCTGGAAAGGGCTTCAGACTCTGTTTCAGGGTAAGATCGAGGTTCCGGTACTGGATGCAACTGCCATTGGTGTTTCCATTATCCGTGGTGATTTTGCGACCGCAGGATCTGTGATGTATCTGCTTGGTATCGGAGAGACGCTGGAAGAATGGACACATAAGAAATCCGTGGGAGATCTGGCACGCAGTATGTCACTCAACATCAGCAAGGTATGGATGATGTGTGATGGACAGGAAGTACTCGTTTCCGCAGACAACGTGCAGTCCGGAGATGAAGTGCGCATTCATATGGGAAATGTGATCCCGTTTGACGGAACGGTAACGGACGGAGAGGCAATGGTAAATCAGGCATCTTTAACCGGAGAATCGGTTCCGGTCCGCAAAGTACCTGATGGCGTGGTATATGCCGGAACTGTTGTCGAGGAAGGCGAGATTACGATCCGCGTCAGAGAAGTAAACGGATCAAGCAAGTATGAAAAGATCATGGCGATGATCGAGGAATCAGAGAAACTGAAATCCTCACTGGAAGGAAAAGCCGAACATTTAGCAGATAAACTGGTGCCATATACCTTCCTGGGAACAGGGCTTGTATGGCTGTTTACCAGAAACGTGACAAAAGCAATTTCTGTGTTAATGGTGGACTTCTCCTGTGCATTGAAACTTGCGATGCCATTGTCCGTGCTCTCTGCAATCCGGGAAGCAAGTACCTATAACATTACCGTAAAGGGAGGCAAGTATCTGGAAGCTATGGCGGAAGCGGATACCATCGTCTTTGATAAGACCGGTACACTGACCAAGGCACAGCCGACAGTGGCAAAGATTGTTTCCTTCAATGATCAGTCCGAGGATGAACTGCTTCGTATTGCTGCCTGTTTAGAGGAACATTTTCCACATTCCATGGCAAAGGCTGTGGTACGTGAGGCAGTAAACCGGAATCTGGTACATGAGGAACTTCACTCAAAGGTAGAGTACATTGTCGCACACGGTATTTCTTCCAAGATCGGGGAGAAACATATTGTGATCGGAAGCTATCATTTCGTATTTGAGGATGAGAATGCTACAATTCCGGAGGAAAAGAAAGAGATATTTGAGCAGCTTCCGGAGCAGTATTCCCACCTGTATATGGCGATTGACGGAGTGCTTGTGGCAGTGATCTGCATCGAAGATCCACTTCGTCTGGAAGCGGTTGAGGTTATTGCAAAGTTAAAGAAACTCGGAATCTCCAAGGTTGTTATGATGACCGGAGACAGCGACCGCGTGGCATCTGTGATTGCGAAAAAAGTCGGTGTGGATGAGTATCATTCCGAGGTATTGCCGGAAGATAAAGCAAGCTTTGTTGAGGCAGAAAAGAATGCCGGAAGAAAGGTGATCATGGTCGGTGACGGTATCAATGATTCTCCGGCATTGTCTGCAGCGGATGTCGGCATTGCCATCAGTGATGGTGCACAGATCGCACGCGAGATTGCAGATGTGACGGTGGGTGCAGATGATCTCCATGAGCTTGTTACCTTAAAGAAGATCAGTAATGGGCTGATGGAGCGGATTCACAGAAATTACCGTCTGATCGTAGGAATTAACACCTCATTGATCGTTCTTGGTGTGGCAGGGGTATTTCCACCGACCACATCGGCATTGCTTCACAACACGTCCACACTTCTGATCAGCTTAAAGAGTATGAACAATCTGCTCGATGAAAAGGAAGAAGTAACAGAAGAAAATGTAGCAGAAGCATTTGCATAATGGAAACAAAACTGTTTGATTCTCATAAAATAAAAAGAATGAGAATAAGGCAGGAACAAAATGAAAGAATTATATCCTGGGGATCAGGGAATCTGGGTACAATATCTGCAGCTGGCATTGCAGCGTGCAGGACAGCAGGTGATGCTGGATGGAATTTTTGGACCAAAGACCTGTGCAGCCGTGGAAAAAGTAATGGGCAGCAGCGGAAAGTGTGCAGTAAAAGAAGCACAGTGGAACCGTCTACTGCCCTTTTTACGTGGGTATATCACACACGAGGTAAAAGCAGGAGATACCTTTTTCTCCATTGCGAAAATGTATGATACAACGATGGAGCGAGTGATGCATGCAAATCCCGGAACGGATGCCGGAGCATTACAGATTGGAAGTACGGTTGTTGTACCACTTAATTTTCCGTTGGTTTCCGGAGAAGTTTTATACACTTCCCTGCTTACCGGGTGGATCATCGAGGGCTTGCAGGCACGTTATCCCTATCTGCAGGTGGGAACGATCGGAAGAAGTGTTATGGGAACCCCCCTGTGGTCGCTGCAGTTGGGAAATGGTCCGGTAGAGGTGGGGTACAATGCTTCTTTTCATGCAAATGAGAGTATTACCACACCGGTACTTTTAAAGTTTGTGGAGCGGCTGTTAGAGGCATATGCAGACGAACGTATGTATGAAGAACTGTACCCGGAGCGGCTGTTTGAAGAATATTCCCTGTATCTTGTACCATTGGTTAATCCGGATGGTGTGGATCTGGTAAATGGGCTTTTGACGGAAGGATTTTATTATCGCCGTGCGGTCCGCATTGCGTCCGGATTCCCGGATATTCCGTTTCCGGACGGATGGAAGGCAAATATCCAGGGAGTTGATCTGAATCTGCAGTTTCCGGCAGGATGGGATATGGCAAAGAAAATAAAATTTGAACAGGGGTATAACCGTCCGGCACCGAGGGATTACGTGGGACAGACACCGCTCAGCGTCCCGGAGAGTATTGCCATGTTTGATTTTACGAGAAACCATGATTTTTCCCTGATTCTTGCATATCACACACAGGGAGAAGTGATTTACTGGAAGTATCTGGATGAGGAACCGGAAGGCGCCCGCCGCATTGCAGAATATTTTGCAAAAGTGAGCGGTTACCGGATCGAGGAAACACCGGCGGCGTCCGGGTATGCCGGATACAAAGACTGGTTTATCAATTTTTATGACCGTCCGGGATATACCATCGAGGCGGGGCTGGGAGAAAATCCGCTGCCGATGGGGCAGTTTTCGAAAATTTATAAAGACAATGTGGGAATCCTGCTTGGCGGAATGACGGAACTTGAATAAAAAATGAGGATTACCTCTGGTAATCCTCATAAATTTTTTTGATGTGATTGTAGATCCTGCTTCCGATGGAAGTATCAAATGTTTTGACCAGTGCGTTGTTTAATGCAAGTTTATTCTCGGATTCCTCCACCGCTTTATAGATGGATGTGTATTTGCCGGCAGGAAGTTTTTCGTCTTTTAATTCCGTTCGTATTTTTTTGCGGATCGCTTCCGGAAGTTTTTTCTTTTCCGGCTTCTTTTTTTCCGTAATTTCTTTTGCATCTTTTTTTGATTCTTTGGAAACGTGATCCGATTTTTTCTTCTTTTTCTTTGTGGAGGTTCCCTTTTTTAAAGAAACATCCTTTGGGGTGGAAGGGGAAGCAATGCTTGGCTGGCGGAAGGCTTCGATGTTTCTTCCGCGCCAGAAATCGACAATACTGTCAAACCCGGTATCCTGGCTGATGATGTAAACCGGACCTTTTTCCCCTTTCCCGATCAGGAATCCAAGATAGGTGGCCAGCTGGAAATCCAGATAATTTTTAGCTACCTTGTGTGTTTCAATATATTCGATCGCCGCTTTGGACGCCATCATTTCGACATGTGTTTCAAAAGGGATGGACTTGATGCTGTCTCCGTAAAAAATGACAACACGGTCAGATGCAGAGAGTTTTTGGATGTCTGTTACGCCATCGTTGTGTACATTTTCATAGTCTACAAGATAAATGCCCATAGGTATTGTTCCTCTTTTCCTTAATATGTATCCATTATACGTCAAATGAAAAAGAATGGCAAGAGAAGGGAATACGGCAAAGAAATAGGGGGATTGTACGCAGGGAAAGTTGGAAACAGGAAGGGGGATTTTTTAAAAAGGGAAATATGGTTGACGGAAATGTGGTAAAAGATTATACTTAATAAATAACAAGTTTTGAATTTTTGAGCAAAATATATAAAACCGAACGGTTTTAAGGGAAGGAGAATAAAGTTATGAAGAACATGAAGGTAAGGACCAAGCTGAATCTGATTCTGGTTCTGGTCATTTTACTTGTGGCTTTTGGGGGTACTGTTTCCGTCAAAGACATGGAAGATGTGAAAGACAAAGCACTGGAAACGATGGAAGCATCGTCCCGCCAGAGTTATGATGATTCGATCAAAGAGCAGGTGGAGGTGGTTATTTCCCTGTTGTCGGAGATCAATGACGCATATAAAGCGGGAACTTATACGCTGGATGAAGCAAAAAAAATTGCAGCAGATGCGTTACGGAGAGGCCGGTTACTTCTGGATTGACCAGTCAGATGGTACAAATGTGGTTCTGCTTGGCAGTGATACCGAGGGAACAAACCGTATGGAAACCAAGGATGCAAAAGGATACCAGATGGTGAAAGAAATCATACGTGTAGCAGTGGAAGACGGTGGAGGATACACAGATTTTGTATTCCCGAAACCAGGAGAGACAAAACCTTCCCCGAAGCGTTCCTACAGTGAGTACTTTGAACCGTTTGACTGGGTGGTCGGTACCGGAAATTATACGGATTATATTGATACTGCCATTGCAAAGCAGAACAAGGTATTTTCCAACTATGCAATGCAAAAGGCAATCGCCCTGATCGCGGTATGTATTGTGATGCTTGCGGTTGTTGCAGTACTTGTTTTTATGATCGCACAGGATATTACAAAGTCGTTAAAGAAAGTTGTCGCAGAGATTGAAGTGATTGCAGGCGGAAATTTTGCCCGAAAGATGCAGACGAATATGATGAAGCGGAAGGATGATTTCGGACAGCTGGCAGGAACACTCGAGACGATGCGGGAATCGGTATGCGGATTGCTTGCACAGGTAAAGAAGGAAGCTGCAAATATTGATAACGTTGTGGAATCAATGGATACCAATATATCAAATCTGAATGGGGAAATTGAGGATGTGTCTGCAACGACCGAGCAGCTTGCTGCAAGTACCGAGGAGACGGCGGCATCGGCAGAGCAGATCAACAGCATGACCCAGCAGATTGACGGAGCGGCAAAAGAGATTGCCGTACGTGCACAGGACGGAGCTACAGAAGCAGAAGAAATCCATAAGCGGGCAACGCAGACAAAAGAAACAACGGTAGAGAACCGGAAGAAAGTTCAGGAAATGCTTGGAGAAATCAGGGAAAGACTCGAAAAGGCACTCGAAGACGCAAAGGTTGTGGAACAGATCGGTGTGCTTGCAGATTCCATTCTCGCGATTACCGGACAGACCAATCTGCTTGCACTGAATGCATCCATTGAGGCAGCACGCGCGGGCGAGGCAGGAAAGGGATTTGCAGTTGTTGCAGAGGAAATCCGGGTACTGGCAGAACAGTCCAAAGATGCCGTGGCAAATATTCAGGCTGTGACGGAAAACGTGGATAATGCAGTAGGAAATCTGACCAAAGATTCCAACCGTCTGCTGAATTTTGTGGATACAGATATTGTGAAGAGTTTTGATGAATTTGAGAAGATGGCAGATGATTATAACATGGATGCCTCTAAAATCAACGATCTGGTGTCGGATTTCAGTGCAACTTCCGAAGAACTGGTAGCATCTATTTCCAATATTACAGAGGCGATTGACGGAATTACCTCGGCATCGAATGACAGTGCTGCCGGCACAACGAACATTGCACAGAAGACCGTTTCCATTGCAAACGGATCGGCAGAAGTCATGAAAGGCGCAAAGACAGCGGAAGCTTCTGCGGGAGAACTTCGCAGGAATGTAAGCAACTTTGTGATCGAAGAATAAGAAACATAAAAAGAATACTTTATAAAATACGGGGAAAGTGGTTCATGAACTACTTCCCCGTATTTTTATCTGTTCACAAAATGAACACAGAGTTTACATTTTTTACACACGTAAAAGCGATACACTGTTTCCGTAAAGGGCATTTTGTTGTCCAAAAAAGAAAAGGAGCATTTCGCTGTGATTGAGATCAATAATCTTGTAAAAAAATACGGGGATCATACGGCTGTCGATCATCTGTCACTCGTTGTGGAACCGGGGAAAATTTATGGTTTTCTGGGTCCAAACGGTGCTGGCAAATCAACAACGATGAATATGATAACCGGATATCTCGGTGCGACAAGCGGAGAGATTAAAATTAACGGGCATGACATTTTAAAGGAGCCGGAGAAAGCAAAGAAATGTATCGGTTATCTGCCGGAACTTCCACCACTGTACATGGATATGACGGTAAAGGAGTACCTGTGTTTTGTGGCAGATTTAAAACAGTTGGAAAAAAGTCTGCGCAGACGGTATGTGGAAGAGGCAATGGAAACGACCGGTACGACAGAAGTGGCAGGGCGCATGATCCGCAATCTGTCCAAAGGATACCGGCAGCGTGTCGGGTTTGCACAGGCGATCCTGGGGTATCCGGAGATTATCATACTCGATGAGCCTACGGTCGGACTGGACCCGAAACAGATCATAGAGATCCGTGAACTGATCCGTCATCTGGGCGAAAAACATACGGTGATTTTAAGTTCCCATATTTTGCCGGAAATTTCTGCCGTGTGTGACCATGTGTTTATTATTTCCAAAGGAAAGCTTGTAGCGAGCGACTCTACGGAAAATCTGGTAAATCTGATGTCGGGTGCGCAGGAGATTGAACTGACGGTGCGGACCGGTGCAGGGGAAGCAGCCGGATACTTACAGGGAGAAGAAAACATTGCAAGGGTGGAGCAGGCGGATCATGATAAAATCCGTATTTATGCAAAGAAAGGTGCCGATGTGCGGGAAGAAGTCTTCCGGCAGATGGCAGAGCATAACGTCCCGGTGCTGGAGATGAAGACCGTGACGAAATCTCTTGAAGATGTATTCCTTGAGATTACCCAGGAAGGAGGTGCACAGTAATGTTTGCTGTGTTAAAAAGAGAATTCCGGTCGTATTTCCAGAATGTGATCGGCTGGCTGTTTGTGGCCGCCCTTATGGCACTGTTCGGTCTGTATTTTTATGTGTATAATCTCCGGCAGGGATATCCGTATCTGTATTATACGTTAAGTGCCATTACGATTATTTTTATGATTGCGGTACCGATCCTTACGATGCGCAGTTTTGCAGAGGACCGGAAAAATAAAACGGATCAGCTGATGCTGACAGCACCGGTACCGGTGGCAAAGGTTGTGCTCGGAAAATATCTGGCAATGCTTGCGGTGTTTACCGTGGATATTGCAGTTTTCTGTGTGACACCGCTCATTTTACGGGCGTTTGGAACAATTCCCATGGGCGAGAGCTATATTGCCATACTGGCGTTCTGGTTATATGGAGCAGCTTCCATTGCGGTAGGTATGTTTATTTCCGCATTGACGGAAAGCCAGGTGATTGCGGCAGTTCTGACGTTTGTGGTACTGTTTATCAGTTATATGATGCAGAGTCTGACAGGACTTATTTCATCGGATGGAAACTGGCTGACAAAGATTTTAAACGGTCTGGATCTGTATGCACCGTTTGAAAAATTCCAGGGGGGCTGTCTGGACATTACGGCAATCCTCTATTATGTAACGGTTATTGTATTATTTAATTTCTTTACCGTGCAGGCCATTCAGAAACGGCGTTGGAGCATCAGCAAAAAGACATTTTCGCTCAGCGTTTTTTCAAGCAGTTTTATAGTCGTAGTTTTCGCTCTTGCCGTGGTTGCCAACCTGGCAGTCGATGCGCTGCCGACGAGAATTACCTCGGTGGACTGTTCGTATTCTAAATTGTATTCCATTACAAAGGATACGAAAAAGACCATGAAAAAACTGAAAAGTGATGTGACCATCTATGTTCTGGCAGCGGAAAAAAGCAAGGACGCACAGATTGATTCCATGCTGGAGCGTTACAAAGATCTGTCCGGGCATATTAGGGTAAAATACGTCAATCCGAAGAGTAAACCTTATTTTTATAAGGACTATACGGACAATGCACCGACCAGCAACAGTCTGATCGTTGTCAGTGACAAGCGTTCGAAAGTGATAGATTATTATGATATCTATGATTATCAGTCAAACATGGATTATTCCACATATTCCTACAACAACGAACTGAAGGGATTCGATGCGGAAGGACAGATTACAAGTGCCATCCAGTATGTAACGATGGATGCAAACCAGCTCCCTGTCGTATACCAGATCACCGGACATGATGAGGCTACAATCGGAAGTGCATTTTCAGATGTCATCAGCAAATCCAATATGACATTGTCTTCCGTGGAACTGTTAAATGAAGAAAGTGTTCCGAAGGATGCGGCAGCGATTATTATCAATGCACCGCAGAAAGATTTTAATAAAAATGATGCACAGAAAGTAATTGATTATCTGCAAAAAGGCGGAAAAGCGATTATCGTGGGAATGTATTCCGAGACCGAGATGCCGAATTTCGCATCGATTCTGGATACTTACGGAGTAAGCCTTACCACAGGGCCGATCGCGGATAATGATGCACAGCATTATTACAATATGGGAGGTCCGCTGTATCTGCTGCCAAATGTAAACAGCAGTTCGTATACCGGAAGTCTTTCCGGCGGATATGTATATCTTCCGATTGCTCTGGGAATCAATTATCCGCAGAACAGCACGACGGATGATACGGAGAGTACAGAGGAGAGTAAGACAACGTATACTTCTTTACTGGATACTTCCGATGATGCGGTTGCAAAGAACAATCCAAACAGTATGCAGGATTATGGATACGAAGATGGAGACGACAAGGGACCGTTTAGTGTCGGACTGGCGGTAGAAGATAAAGTCGATGATGATCACACGACGCAGCTTGTGGTATTCGCAAGCCCGTATGTATTCAGCGATGATGCAAGTCAGATGACGACAAACAATGCATCACTGTTTTCCGATGTGATCGGAAATATGATCACGGATACCCAGTCGGCCGGCAGCGTAATTCCGGAAAAAGAGTACACGCTCAGTAATCTGACAGTAAATGCATTACATGCGGCACTTCTGGGACTGCTGGTTACCATTATTCTTCCAATCCTGTTACTGGCCGGAGGAATTGTAATCTTTATGGTAAGGAGAAAGAAATAAAGAATGAAAAAGCAGAAACTACAGATGCTTGTGGTGGTCATTCTTCTGGTGATCTGCGTTGTTGCTTATATTTTTATCAGCAAAAACGCAGGGAAACTGGATTCCACAGAGAATGACGGACCAAATGCATCCATGGGAAATGTGACAGAAAGTGTTCTGGAAACAGAGACAGAATCTGTCCAGACTACAGAAACAACAGAAAAATAATTATTTCTTGTGCGTAAGTTTGTATAGGAACGTATAAGCCCAGATCAGTACCGGGATCACGAAGGTGGCAAAGATAGAAGCTTTGAACATTTTCATGGTTCCGGTATTGTCTGTGATGGCGCATACCAGTGTACTTAAGTACAGTACAACCAGTAAAATGATGCCGATGATGGCAAGAATCTGTTTTCCTTTTTTCATATGAACAACCTCCTTGGCTAAATATGCTATTTGCAGGAAACCTGTAAACCGTAACTTTATGATACGGGAAATGGCAGGTTTCGTCAAGAAAGGGCTTGGAAAATGGCAGACATTTTGTTATAATAAACATACATGCATCAAGGCATGTAAATTCGTAAGTGATAAAGGTGGTATAAAAATGGCTATATTGCAGGATTGGCAGAAAATTGCCTACAATGAGAACGCAAGTCAGGGGGAACTTCAGAAATTCTGGCAGAGATATTTCCTGTTAGAGAAGGGTGTGTATGAGAAATTATTGACAAACCCGGATGAAAAAGTAGAAGGAACGGTAAAAGAACTTGCTGATAAGTATGGACTTACCATTCTGGAGATGGCTGGTTTCTTAGACGGAATCAATGACAGTCTGGTAAAAGACAATCCAATCGAAACAATGGATGAAAATACCAGGGTAAATCTCGTTTTCGATAAGGAAAAGCTGTACAAGAACATGGTAGATGCCAAGGCTGACTGGCTTTACAATCTTCCGATGTGGGATGATATTTTTGATAAAGAGACAAAGCACAGACTGTATATGGAACAGAAAAAATCCGGTACGGTTATCGTTGGCAAAAAGGTGGGACGTAATGATCCGTGTCCATGCGGCAGTGGAAAGAAATACAAATTCTGCTGTGGAAAGAATAAATAAATTTCAAATTTTGAAAAAGAAATTCCCGGTATCACAAAAGCTGATACCGGGCTTTTTTAAAAAGAAGAACCAGAACAGAATAAGACCATGTGGTTTGGTACATACTGATGTGGCAGCGATGATTTAACACAAGGAGGTATGTAAGATGACAAAACTGGATTGTAATGTGGTAAACTGTTCTTATAATGCAGACAACTGCTGCAGACGAACGGATATTCAGGTGGAAGGAACACAGGCAAAAACTTCTTCCGAAACCTGTTGTGGAAGTTTTGCACCGAAAGGAAGTGGATGTCAGTCCTGTCATACAACAGATGTCAAAAAAGATACAACCGTCAGCTGTGAAGCGTGTGAGTGCAAATTCAACGAGGATCATGCCTGTCATGCGGGACACATTGGTATTTCCGGCGGACATGCAGACAGCAGCAGGGAGACAGAGTGCGGCAGCTTTGTATGCAGCTGCTGACAGGGGCATATGGGC
>ULTZ01003448.1_pt1 | contig 27108 bp, 24 predicted proteins | sample 1957981 | NCBI WGS metagenome assembly ULTZ01 (sample SAMEA4835745, study PRJEB28245) | human gut metagenome | biome: gut microbiome; material: fecal sample | place: Denmark | collected 2008
ACAGAAGAGAAACGCTATATTTGAAGTGAACCAACAAGTGACACTCGCCGGCTTGTATGCAGGAGGCTTTTTTGAGTCGGCAGCTTTCTATGGCGGAACTTGCTTGAGAATCTTTCATGGCTTGCAGCGTTTCAGTGAGGATATGGATTTTTCATTGCTTGCACATGATGACAAGTTCGATTTCACGAAATATTTTCCTGCAATCATTGATGCTTTTACAATGGTAGGCCGTGAGGTTGAAATAAAGAAAAAAGACAAGAGGAATTTCGGAAAGGTCGAATCTGCATTTCTTAAAGACAATACCGATGTATATGATGTGACTTTCCAAAGAGAGAAGTCTATAAAGATAAAGATCGAAGTAGATATTTGCCCACCGTTGAACTTCAAGACGGAACATAAGCTATTGCTTCAGCCATATTCATTTATGACCCGTTGTCTTACACTTCCCGACTTATTTGCAGGCAAGATGCACGCATTAGCATATCGTGCCTGGAAGAACAGAGTAAAAGGTCGTGATTGGTACGATTTTGAATGGTATGTACGCCATAATGTCCCACTTGATTTTACTCATTTAGCAGAACGGTGCAGGCAATTCAACAATGAGGATATTACACCAACGTTATTCAAAGAGAAACTAATTGAGTTTCTCTCAACAGCTGATATAAAACAAGTGAAAGAAGATGTATTGCCTTTCGTGCGCAATCCAAAGGAACTTGACATTTGGTCAAATGATTATTTCGTACAGTTGGCTGGGATGATGAGAATGGGATAATCTTGTGTTTAGGGATTGTCGTTAATGCTCTCAATCCGAGCGAAGCAGCTGCCAATCCCTTCAATTCCTGCGTCCGACTCATCAAAATTTCATTTTCATATTGGATTCACAATCTTCGCGTCCCCCCCCCAAAAAAAACTCACACCGCCTCGCTCCCGTCTTCGCCGTACTTTCCGTCCTTGGCTTCATAGATGACGGACGACTCCAGGACTTCAACCGTGTGCCAGACGCCGGCGGGGACGACGCAGCCGTATTTGCCGGAGGACGGGTCTAGGACTGTGTGAATTGAAGCTTCATCTACAATTTCTTGTGATTTGAGGACGCCTTATCTGCAACGATTGATAATCCAGCAGAATCAACAAATATGTAAATATTCCCATTACTCCTCGTTGTAATAACTTTACCCTCATAGAAATGTTTGTCATTCAGATTGTAATATACGTCGCCGGTAGCATAATTTGAGTAACCGACATAGACATCAGAATCTTCTTTTGAGGCTTCCGTGGCTTTTGATAGAATGATGACCTTGACATTCCCCGTCAAGTCAAACAAAGCTTTTGGGAATCCCGAATCGTGCCCGTGATGTGGTGCAATCAAGACATCTATACCTTCTCTCATCAACGAAGCGAATGAGGCATTGTTCTTTGAAAGCCATTCCCATCCAGCCGTCTCCAAATCACCAGTAAAGAGAAACCTTACACCATTATACTTTATGTATCGGATAATGCTGCTATTGTTTCTAACCTTGCTTTTGAGATTAGGATCAGACTTTATGGTTAATATAGGAATTGAGAAAGTTATATTCTCATCGAAGCCCCAATCAATATTTTCCGGGTTATTGCCACGATATTTATAATCCAGTTTCTGTTTATAGGTTTCATTTATGCCATCAGAGTCATCATAGTTTTCCGCATATGTATGAACCATGAGGTATGGTGTCAACTCATTACAAATGCGTTCAGCATTTCTGACATGGTCATCATATGGATGGGTGACATGAAGAAGGGGTAACGGATAACTTATGCCCTTTGTCGTGCAGTATGATTTTGCTTTAAACACTTCGCCGTCCTCATTGTTCCAATCCAGTATACGATCTACAGGGTTCTGTTTTTCACTCGAAGCCCCGCAGTCAATCATCATAGCATACTTATTAGGGGAACAAATGTAATTGCACGACGCTTTCCCAACATCAAAAACAACAACTTCCATATCTAAACAATTTTTAGTTATACTGCAAAAAATAGAATTTTTATTCGATTCGCCTACAAATACTCCACATTTCACGTAATAAAACTACGCAAAATGTGGAATTTCACCTCAAAGTACACCCTTATATTAGAATTTTTGCGTACCTTCGTAAAGAAAATAACGATTTATCCCCTGGGGGTAAGGTCCCAGTATAAACAAACAGATTGCCTATGATAGGAAAAATTGAAAAACTACTCAACATGGATGATTATGACCTAGAGGCCGTCTTTACTCCAGCTGTTGTTAATGTGCTTATTCTCGACTTCGTTTTCACCTGCACGCTACTCCCAGTCGCAGAGAATACGGAATGGTGGCGTACGGCTTTAGCCGTTGCGGCACCGCTTGCAGCGTCTGTAGTGTTATTCCGTTTTGCTATGCACTCGTTCCGCGAGGTGGCACGTACAACCGTCGAGAGCATCCTCTACCGCAGAGATAGGCTTCGCTTCCCCACCACATCGATGCTATTGTATAACGATTCTAGCATCAGTAAAGTAATGAAAAAGAGGGTTCGGGAAGACATTAAGGCTCAATATAATATAACACTCTGTACAAAAGCCCAAGAAAACGCAGACGAGATGGAGGCACGTAGAACTGCAAAAGATGCCGTTGCGCTAATACGTAAAACTGTAGCTGACAACAAAGATGCAATGACACGACGCAAACTGATACGTTACGGAATGTTCCGCAACTTCCTTGGGGGAGCCCTTTTCTGCATCCCACTCTCAGTCATCTGTTGGGCAGTTAGCTACTATTTGCCCAGCGCCAGCAACGTGACCATCCTTTTCGCCATGTTGATTTACTTTATTATAGTAATTATGGACTACTTCCTCACCAAGAGTACAGCCGTAGATTACGCAGAGACATTAATAACCACTTTTGATAAAATGAATCACAATGAAACATTCAATTAAGTTTTATCCCGTAGGAAATGGTGATTGCGACCTCATCACCATTGGAGGCTCAAACAAGAAGATGATGTTCGACTGCAACTTCCGCAAGGAGGCTGAGGAGGACAATGATAATATGTACAATGTCCTTGACGATCTACTTACCAACGAGTTTACCTCAAAACGTAGTGGACTCCCATTCCTGGATGCATTCTTGCTCACCCACCCCGACCAAGACCACTGCCGTAGTTTCGCGGAGAAGTTTTATTTGGGTGATCCAGACAACGTTCCCCAGTCCGCCAAGGATGCCAAGAAGATACTCATTGGCGAGCTCTGGTACTCCCCACGCGTTTTCGAAGAACTAACCGGAGAACTCAACGCAGATGCCAAGGCTATCAAGAAGGAAGCAAAACGCCGCATGAATCTGTTCAAGTCTGACTCCAACAAAGCAGACAAAGACGGCAACCGCATTCGCATCATCGGATGGACAGACAATCCCGACCTTGAAGGTCTGGAGGATCGGATAGTCACCCCTGGCGATACTATCTCCGAAGTCAACGGGACTACATGCCGTTACTTTGAGATATTCATCCATGCCCCCTTCAAGGATGACATTGCAGGTGAAGACCGAAACATGACCAGTATTGCCTCTCAACTCCGATTCAAGTCCGACAAGGACAACAAGGATATTGCCCGAGTATTCTTGGGCGGTGACACTGAGTGGCGAGTAATCGAGAAGATAATGGATAAGACCTCAGATGATGATTACCTAAAATGGGATCTCATGGAGACACCACATCATTGCAGCTACAAATTCTTCGCAGATGACCGCGAGGATGACCCCAACCAGGCATCTCTCGATTTCCTTGACAAAAGCGAAGACGGAGCTTTTGTGGTATCCTCGTCCAAGGTGATTAAAAAGAACTCTGATAACCCGCCATGCCAGAAAGCTAAGAACCGTTATATTGATCGTGTTGGTGACAGCAATTTCTTCTGCACCAGCGGAGAGAAAGTCGATGACGCAGAAAAGCCCATCGTGTTCGACATTGAGAATGGAGAGGTAGCCCTACACGAAGACGAGAAAAAAGAAAAAGAGTCTCGTGCTGCCGCTGCAGCAGCCAAGGACACAAAACCTCACTTCTATGGATAAGATATCCGACAATTATCCTAAAATAGAAACAACTACCATCGGAGCACTGGCCGGAGAACTGTTCTCTTTCGCCAGCGTCTTCGATGACGGCTGCTTCAGCCTTGTCGAGTTGGATAACGACACCGTGGGGCTCTGTGGGGGCATCAACACCTTTGCCCGCTCCAAGTCCGCCCTCAAACACATAGAACCTGTAGTTATTGCCATCAGCAAAAACAATTGGAATGACATTACTCCTTTTGTGTTTTCTGATAGGCCGGACTTCCCATTTAAAAAATTTCCCCACGTCAATTACGAAAAAAGCAACTACCCAGCTACTCTATGCCTCTCACGTGAGGATATTGATGACTGGTATGCAGAGCACACTCTAAGTGATTACGTTGAATTGGTGGCTCGTTGGCTACGCGATGCAGCAGAAGGAAAATTGATGAAACTGAACGAGAACGATGAATTCGAACCGCAACGCAATCACAGTATGAATCACTTTCTTTTGCGAGTCTCTTATATGGACTCATTTCTGGGACACAAGGAAGAACCCGAATGCCATCTGTATTCCATTACTATACACAAAGATTTCCCATCCATTGCCTACGGAAGTGAGCAACACAAGGAATTGGGCAGTAATGCAATAGGCGTCCGCTTATTTGCGGGAAGAGACAAGGTGGATGACAATTGGTATTCAGAGTACCCCACCACCTTAGGCGTCTTGCTTGATCATATCCAGACCTATGGCTACCCCCTGGATTTAGATGGGCTGAAAGAAGCCTGTGACGATACTAAGGAATATATCTATTTCCAAATGGCGTTGTTACGACCGACAAAGATAATTGGCAAAAACACCGCCATCAATTACCTTTGTTTCAGGGCAAAGGTGGAAGAGTTTATGAATATGAATCAGTCCGCACCAGTGGAAGAGGTATTAATGATTGATTTCACAGACTATACCCAAGCCAAATACTTGTCAGAAACCTCAGATTCTGTTTTCGGCAAACACGTTTGCATTCTGGGGTGCGGAGCCGTTGGCAGCAAGATTGCAAGCCACCTCCATCGTAGCGGCATATTCTGTATCGATTTGGTAGATACTGACTTGCTGATGCCACACAATGTAGTACGGCACGCTTTGTCTGCATACAAGCCTGGTTTCTTCCTTCTCAATAAAGCAAATGCCATGAAAACTCATCTAACGGAAATGTTCTATGACATGCCGCACGATGGTATCAAGTCATACAATGAAGATGCACTTAAGCATTTAACACCCGAGAATCTTGACAAAATTGACATCATCATTGATGCTACGGCATCTGTCCGTGTAATGTATGGTCTTGACATGCTATCTTACCCCGATAAAACTCGCATTGTCCGTGTGGCACTGTCCGAAAGTGGCAATGTGGGTGTTACATATCTGGGGATAGACAGCAAACAGCCGTTGGCTGACTACTATATGGAAATTCTCCACGCATCACTTTCCAATGACGAGGTTTACAGTTGGCTATCTTCCGAGCGCAAGAACTCCACCGAGAACATCCGTGTGGGCGAAGGCTGTCATTCCAACACCATGCGCATCAGTGATGACACTATCTCTGCCCATGCAGCCCTGATGTCATCCGCCATACGGCACATCTACGAGGGTGAGCAGTACAACAGAATCATTCTATCCTTTGCCCATCGTGACTTCCCTGGTAGTATGCATACCTGCACGCTCCCAGTCAAATCTTACCAGCGATTTCCCTGCTCGAATGATGACACTTGGACGGTTCGCATCCCGGAATATCTGCTGGCAGAAATTCGTTTGAAAGCCAAAATTGCTGGGCAGAAAGAAAACGGAGGCTACCTATTTGGCCATATTGACTACAAACGGCGCATCATATACCCGCTCAATCATTTTATGCCTCGTGACTCCAAGGGAACAAAATCCGGTTTCCGTCTGGGCACCAGCGGACTGAAAGACTACAAGAAAATGATTGCACTGCGAAGCATTACTCAGATGGAATACATAGGTGACTGGCATTCCCATCCTGCCTGTGCTTTAGACATGTCGGATATTGACCTCGCCACCAGCACCATAAATGTTCTACCTCAATTAAAGAATGGCATTGGCCTCTGTGTTATTACCAAAACAAACGATACCAAATTCTTTCTCCTTTCGAAATAAAACAAAATTCCAAATACAATCATGATTGAATATATAGCACTCACCAATTTCTTCTCCTTTAAGGAACGTACAGAATTCAGCCTAAAAGCCACCAAAGAAAAGCCCCGCGGCACATTTTCGGGAGAAGACTGGTGGACGGAAATTGACGGCGTAAAACTCCTCAAAGCCGCCTTCCTTCTCGGCAACAACGGTTCAGGCAAAACAAATTTCCTCAATGGCCTCTCAGTCCTCAATATGTTGGTCACCGTCAACCGTAACAGTAAACTAGCATCGCGCTATCGCCTGCCCGATGTGCAGTTCCTACTGTCTGAGGAAACAAAAAACACCCCTTCTGCAATAGAAGTGGTGTTTCATACAGCGGGATTCCGCTATACCTATTTTATTTCCTGGACTGTTGACTATATTGTTGAGGAACGGCTGCTCCGTCAGGAGGGCAAGAAAAAAGAAAAACTGATTTTCACCCGCGAATTCTCAAAGGAAAAAGACATTGTAGTGGTTTCATTCCCCAAAGGAACCACCATACCTGTTCCCGTGCAGGAACTTATCAATCAGAACATCCTCAAATATTCCAGTGTCATCTCCATCTACGACAACAAGAATTTCGAGTGCGAGGACATCCGCAATGTCTATAATTATTTTCGCTTTGTTGACCTCTGGAATGTGAAGAAGTATGAACTGTCAGCCATGTTGGCCAAGCGTTCCAACGAGGAATTACTTAAACCCATCATCCTCAATATCCTGAAGGATATGGGTTCTACCATCTGTGACTACAAGGTAGACACACTCACATTCGATATCGCTGATGATGAACGTGATTTCCTGTTAACCCGTATGTCTGAGGAAGAATACCGCGCTAATTTCCCCGGCGACAAGCGTACCGTCCAAAAATTACAGTTTGGCTATAAGGTGGCAGAAAAAGAAGAAACTATATGGCTGCCTGAAACGTTAGAATCTGAAGGCACGTTGGAGGCCATACGTCTCATCATTGTACTATTTGATTCTATCTGGCGGAGCACGCCCATCGCCATCGACGAATGTGCCCAGAGCATCCATCCCAAGGCTCTTGAGTTCATTCTCTCTTTCTTCTTGAAGTCAGCAGATACTGCTCAAGTGTTCATGGCCTCACAAGCCCTGACTCTTTTGAAATGGGAAAACTTGCGCCGAGATGCTATCCGTTTCTTTGAGAAAGACAAGAGCACAGGATGCTCTTCATTCACCACCATAAACAACAAGACCTACCATAAAAATAATCAAATCTATGATGCCTTTATGAATAAAACATTCTGCGGCGAGATCAAAATCATCGAACGTGAACCGTGGAAAAACACTTTGGAGAAAGTCACTCGTTGTATGGTAAACCGTGAGTGGCAAGAGTAAGCTATTGTTCTACATCGGATCCATTTTCGTCCATCCCTCTCTCTCCTTAATAGCACCATGTCTAATAGTTGATCGATTTTGACTAGTAGAATAAACTTTAGTTCCGTTCTTTTTAAGCGCAAATACAGTGGAGCGGTTAAGATACTTCCCTTGCTTTTCAGTAGAAATATAGGCTATCTTGGGATTTACATGCTTGATGATGGTTGAGTCTAAATTGTGCTTGCTGCCATGATGTGGCACTTTCATCCATGTTACACCTTTAAATTTACCAAGTAAATCCTGCGGTACGTGGTTGAACGCATCTCTGCCAGCGTCTCCCGTAAACAAAAAATTTTGCCCATCATCTGTTTCTAACAAAAATACAATACTGCTCTGGTTGTGAGCAGATGCATCATCTATAGCATCATCTAGTGTTTTGCTCAACGTTGTTTCGTCCGAGGCATCACCTTCCGTGCTATACATATTTTCTTCGAAAGCCTCCCATGCCCAATGGAAATTCAGTCTATTCCTGAACTTTGGCAGGAGGCTCTCATAGTAATCTTTCGTAGGGCTTATAATCGTTATTTTCGGCTTGTCAAGATAGTTGCCAGCGAATACTTCTATCCTTTTTATCCCAGCAGAATCAATCAGGTCCAGCAGGTTCTTTTTTGAATCTTCTTTATAATTATATACGCATTTAAGCCTCGCGTCTAATGTCTTTTGAGTTTGGACTCTTTGGACATCATTAGGTACAAACTCATGTTTCGTCGGGTCATTTACCCAAAAGCAATTGAAGCAGATATCATATAATTTCCCCACTTGTAAATTTTCCAACATATGTACAAAACCACCTATGTGGTCGTCATCAGGATGTGTAACAATTGCAGCATCAATTATATATCCTGACCATCCTAGCCTCTTCACTATATCATAGTGTGTTCTGATATGTGTCAGTATTTTCTCTGCATCTTCATAGTTTCCTGAGTCCACCATGATGATGTGACTTTCTCCAGTATCTTCCACATAATGAATTAAGAAGGCATCTGCCGCCTTTACGTCTATCATTTCTATTTCATACCTCATAGATTACTTTTATTTCTTAATAATGTAAACATTCTTATAAACTCTCCAATTTCTTCATCAGCCTTCCTAACTCAGAGTAAGTATAGTCTCTGTCACTTTTTAGTTTCTCATCCATCGAGCGGTTCGCATTGATTACAGCTTTTTCGAGATTGCCACCATTGCGCTCAAAGTAACCGTGCAGTCCTTTACACTTGATGAAGAACTCTATCTTTTTCCGATACTCGACATATTGGTTGAGGTCTTTAAGCAATGGCTCCTGCTCATCATATGAACGTGAGGTGTATCGGAAATAATAGAGGAAAAACAGTTCTGTGCAGCGGTGAGTCTCAAAGAACTCCACATTGCAATAGATGCCGTTTTTTGGCTTATCGATAGGTTTGGCATACTTCGCCTTTAACTTCTTATATCGTGAACACTCAGCCTCTTTGTCTTTCGTGTCCATGTCAATGATGCAGAAGATATGGCTGTAACCATTTGCCACACCCTCCGCAATCTTGGCTTCCAGCTCCTTGATGTTGGTATGCTTCGGGGAGTCTGGCTTGATGGTTATACGCTTGAACACATCGCATAGGGACTTGAAATAGAAAAACTCGGTTGGCCCTTCTCCCAAGATGAGTGCTGTTTGCCGTTGCTTTCCCATATCAATCCTCCAGATTTATAAAGATACTACCCAGTTCAGGTTTGGCACCTAATCGGCCAATGCGATAAGAGTTATAAAGAGAAAGATTCTTGTGTAATCCAAATGAATCACCGCGAGCATACTCGGATGACGCAGTCTCCCTATTCTTCTCTACAAACCACACGACACCCCTGTTCTCATTGATTAAATCCTGAGATAGAAGCGTTGTTTCCTGGCTCGTGATAATCAACTGCGATTTCGCTGAGTTGAAAATGAACACATTAAGATAGTAGTACAACAAATCATTGTGCAAATCCTCTCCTAATTCATCAAGATAGTACACATGTGAACTTGTTATCATATCATATAACGCATCCAATATGCGTATGTATTTTATCGTACCTTTCGACTGCCATTTGAGTGGAATGTCAAAATCCCCATTAATAGAATGATTGACAAACGCTACAGAGTCAGCAGTCAGTTTAAGCAAGGCCTCTTTCATTTCTTGAGGAATGTTTTCCTTTTGTATGCGTTCTCGATATTCCGATGGAAGAAAACGATCTTCTACAATAGGTCTATATTCTAGAATATTCAAATCGCCCTTTTGGAGCATTATATTATAGAATTTACGCTTTGAGGGGGTAATATATGCATCCTTTAGGATTTCAACAATTCCTTTTTCTCCATCACCATCCACATCATGATAATTATCCATAATCCAACTATGGAGCACATTGAAAGGAGCGATATCCTCTTTCAGAGCTGCCTTACTGCAAACAGATAAGACACTATGGTTATTCAATGTATTCTCACGAATACTTTCTTGGGTCTTAACCTGTAGTTTCAGACTTGTACCAAACTTGACATCGGCCTGTATGTTTTCGCCAACAAATGAACGCTCATAAAATAGTGACTTTGACTTGTTGGGATAATAACACAAGACTTCATTCAAAATGTATTTCTCGTTAAATGACACATCGTAATCATATCTGATGCCATTAGCATAGAATGACACATGCATCTCAATGGGGGCATTCTTTGTGAGAATGAAAGGAATACTGCCATTTATTCTTTGGGTTGCATCAGACATAGGCAATACCAGTAAGCGAAAAACTTCATTTAATGCAATCAACATATTTGACTTACCTGAAGCATTTGGGCCATATAGGATGCCTAATTTATACAAGAACACACCATCGGCAACTTCTGTAATAAGTTCCGATGAGGGCCCCTTAGCCAAGAAACTCAATTCTTGCTTGTCGCGTATGGAAAGGTAATTTTTCACCCAAAAATCTCGTATCATATTCCAAATATTTTATCCACTTTCGTAGTTTTACTACAAAAATACGAATAATATTTGATATACATACTACATTGGCAGCTAATTTTTGTAATTAGTGGTGTAAGCAGTAACTTTGTTTCGGCAGATTTCGGAATAATCACAATCAGCAGTTTTCAGAAGTTGAGAATCAGCAGATTTCGGAAAAGTAAGTTTTCCGAAACGTGACAATCCGGTTCTGCAGGTACGGTTGGATAGAAAAAACATAAGTGCTATTTTTATAATGCTTGAAATCATAAAAATAAGCACTTATGACACAAAACAATCTTATCACAATTGTTACTATGTGGAACAAAGTTAATGAATTGTCCCGTGAAAACCTATCTCAGCAGCAGATAGTGATCAAGCTCGGAATCCACCGGGACACAGTCCGCCGCTATCAGATGATGAGCGAATCGGAGTTCAACGAGCACCTTCACAAAGAGGCCAGACGTCATCCGTGCAAGCTTGATCCCTACAGAGACTTTATTGTGGACCAACTTGTTGCGGCGCCATTTCTGTCGAGCGAGCAGGTATTGGATCACTTGAAGGAACACTTCCCAGATCTCCCGTCCGTATCTGAGCAGACCGTTTACAATGTCGTGAGGCGCATCCGAGAGGAAGAGGATATCGCCAAGGAGGCTGGACTCGGACGTTCTTTCTCTCACGTCGAAGATGGAGACTGGGCCAATGCAGACCGGCCACCATCTCCAAGATACTTGTCAATGAAAATGTACGTAATAGTCTCATTGTCACCCAAACGAAAAAGATTCGCCCGAATCCTGTATAATCCCACAGATTACACCAAAATTCGAGCGACTAATTCATCTCTCTTCCCTACAGTCCACGAACAATCTCCACGAAATTCTCTATCACGTACTCGGCGTCCTCCATTGACATTTTGGTATTCAGAGGAAGCGTGATTTCATTTTCGAACAGGTGATAGGCGTTCGGGAAATCGGCGATGTCGAAGCCGTGAGCCTTGTAGGCGGTCATCATCGGGAGAGGCTTGTAGTGGACATTGGTTGCGATGCCGCGCTCGGCCATCTGCTCGATAACTTTGTTGGCCTCTTCGCGGGTGCGGCCCTGAAGACGGACCAGGTAAAGATGGTGCGAAGAACAATGATCTGGAGCCCTGTGATTCAGATACTTGACCTGATGGACTGCATCAAGGCCAGCGTTCAGAGAATCGATGCCGGCATTGTACAATGAAACCATCTCGTGACGCTTCTCCAGCATTGACGGATAACGCTCGAACTGGACTATACCAAGAGCCGCCATGATGTCGGTCATGTTGCATTTGTACCATGGGCCAATGATATCGTACTCCCATGCACCTAACTTCGTTTTTGCGAGCGCATCCTTGTTCTGACCATGAAGCGAGAACAACTGGGAGAGACGGTAGATAAACTCGTTCCAGGACTCACCATCAATGAAAGGCACAGGACTTCCGCAATACACCTGCTGGCGCTCCACCTTCTCGTTTCCGAACGGCAGATTCCATGTCAATGCGCCGCCTTCGGCAGTAGTGAAATTCTTCACCGCATGGAAAGAGAAGGAAGAAAAATCAGCAATCTCGCCGGCCATCTTGCCATGACGCGAAGCTCCGAATGAATGAGCGCAGTCATTGGAAATGGCGATACGGCCCAGAAGCTTCTGAATATCATTCGCAGGATGGAATTTTGCCAGAATTTCAGGACGGCTCACTATCTTACGAACCTTATCCACATCAGCGCAGATACCAGCAATATCCACAGGGACAATGACTTTGGTGCGTTCCGTGATAGCATCAGCCAGTTTATCGTAATCCATCTCGACATTGTCCTTCTGAGAATCCACCAGGATAATGGTAGCACCGACATGAGCGACGACAGATGCCGACGCAGTTAAGTATATGCCTACCGAATCGCCTCTTTGATGCAATCGACAATGTAGCGGACATCATCGTCAGTTACGTATGGGCCGGCAGGGAGACAGAAGCCTATCTTGAAGATGGCGGTTTCCACGTCATTGGTGTAGGCTGTGGCACCTGCGTAAACCGGTTGCTTGTGCATTGGCTTCCAGACCGGACGGCACTCGATTTTCTTGGCGAGCATGAACACGCGGAGAGCCTCCACATTTTCGTTCGGCTGACAATCGGTCGTCGCACAATCTACGGCGTGAATCACACCTGCAGCGCCGCCCACTGCGGTCTTGATGACCTCCTTGTAGGCATTTTCCTGGCCTTGAATATGAACAGAAGGGGCCAATGTCGCTGCGCAGAGCCAGAAATTCGCATCATAGCGCGGATCCGCAGGCTGCTTATGGATATGAACACCAGGCACATCGGCCAGCAGTTCCTCATAAAGCTTCTGAACATGCTGATGATGCTTGATATGCGAATCGAGAACAGTCATCTGGCCGCGACCGATACCTGCACAAACATTGGACATACGATAGTTGTAGCCGATGGCAGTGTGCTGGTAGTAAGGATAGGCATCGCGCGCCTGTGTCGCATACCACATGACCTCATTGGCGTCTTCAGCATTGCGACAAATGAGAGCGCCGCCGCCGGAAGTCGTGATCATCTTGTTGCCATTGAACGACAGCACGCCGTACTTGCCGAAAGTTCCGAGAACCTGGCCGTTGAAGCGCGAACCCATGCCCTCTGCGGCATCCTCGACAATCGGAATGCCGTATTTGTCGGCAATAGCCATGATCTCGTCAATCTTGTACGGCATACCATAGAGAGCCACCGGGACAATCGCCTTCGGATATTTGCCCGTTTTTTCTTTTCGGTCAATGATTGCCTTTTCAAGAAGCGCAGGATCCATATTCCACGTCTCCGGCTCCGAACCGATAAACACCGGTTTTGCGCCGAGATATGTTATCGGATGAGAAGATGCGCAGAATGTGAAAGACTGTACACAAACCTCGTCACCGGGGCCCACTCCGCAAGCCAAGAGAGCGAGATGAACTGCAGCCGTGCCGGCAGACAAGCATACCACATTCCTGTCAAGCGGCTCAGTTTCATTTGTTTTGCTATTCACGAACGCCTCCAAATCCTTCTCGAAAGCATTCACATTCGGGCCCATCGGCACCACCCAGTTTGTGTCAAACGCTTCTTTGACATATTTCTGTTCCCAGCCCTCTTCTGACATATGCGCCAGACAAAGGTAAATTGTTTTTCTTTCCTCTGCCATAGTATTAATTTACTTTAGAATTCTCAAAATCAATTCCCCACAAAAATACTCCTAAAATTTTAGACATGATACAATTTTCGACATATTTACACCTCTTCCCCCGCAAACTTCACCCTAAAGTGCAGCACTGTCGCGAAAATCATCTCGATATCCTTGATGAATGAATAGTGCCTGTAATAATAGCAGTTAAGCCGCACCTTGTCAGGGTAAATTACAGTATCATTGTACTCCGTTGCAATCTCCTGCATTGACCTGGAATCACCCTCAGCCTGCTTCTTCGCCACATACTCAGAAATCATCTCATCTTCGAGTCGATATTTCAATGTCGCCGGACCTGTAATGCCAGGACGAAGCTTCAGCACATCCCTGTCATCACCAACGAGTTTGTCAGCATAACCAGGAACGTCCGGGCGAGGGCCCACGAAAGACATGTTGCCTATCAATACATCCCACAATCCAGGAAGCTCATCCAGTTTATAATGACGCAGAACAGCTCCGAAAGGAGTAATCCTCGAATCACCTGCGACAGAAACCGTCGAACCATTATGCTTGACTGTCATCGTCCTAAACTTATGACAATTAAAGAGTTTGCCATCCTTGCCCACACGTTTCTGCACGAAGAACGCAGGCCCTCCAGGCATCTTCACTTTCACCATAATTGCCACTACTACCAATACCGGCCACAAAACGAGCAAGCCCAACAAGGCCACCACTCTATCAAAAATCCATTTTAAAATCATAAAGCATTTGTAATATTTCCAGACCAAAAGTCATCCTTCCTCAATGTGATTGCCTCTATTGCACTCAAATTGTTAATTCCTTCTTGACCACATATTTTTGATTAGGGTCTGTTTTACTTTCTTTAGAAGTCATTGTCAATACATCGCCAAGTAATGGATCAATGTAAAAGCGCTTCATCCTATATTTGTCGGAATATCCTAGATGTTCTGATATTTCCTGTAGAGTTCGAGGCTCTTTACAATAGCTCATCAGTTTTTGTATTGTTTCCTGCCTTTTCACTTCTCTTGACTTGACTCCTTGACTTTTTACTCCTTGACTTTTTACTCCTTGACTGTTACTCCTTGACTTTTCTATATATTCAGAATTCAAGGAGTAAGAAGTCCAACGACCTTTGTTGGCAGGTACAAGCATACCTTTTCCGACCAAGGCGTACAATGTTTTTCCGACATCCAATGAATTTCTACCGAGTAATTGCTGCATACGGTAATTTGATGTGCACTTTTCGGTAAAGGCTGTTGCCAAAACTAATTGCTCCTCCTTGTTAAGCTTCTCGTAGTCGCTACCATATATGTCGTGAAGTGCTATGTGGCATTCGTCTGGTATCAATGACGCCATAGTGAGTGTCAATTCCACCAAATGCAAATCCTGATTTTCAATAAGACAAGGCTGACGCCAATTTTCTTTTTTCCAAGCATTTAGTATTGTTGGAAATCCAGAACCTATGTTGTCACCAAAACCTATCATCCTGAACATTGCCTGCATATTAGGGTTGCGGGCTTTGGAGTGTCCTCCGGTATAAATATCCATTACAGGAATTTTCAGGGAGCCAGGGTTTGAGAAGACAAAACAATCATCGTGCTTCTCAACTTTCAACACTCCGGTTATCATATAGTCAGAATGTATCACAAGATTGGTCAATGCTTCTCGCACTGCTTTATGAATGGCAGTGTCATCAATTCGCTCCATACCTTCCAATCTAAACGGGCGCTTCAAGTCTTTGATTAATTTGGACTGCACTGTCATAAAGAAGTTGTACAGATTGTTTTCCCATCGTCCATCGTATGTCAGGCGGTCACTCCAGCGACTATCAGGCTGCAGGTTCGTCATGTCTATATAGTCCATACGAATATTGTCAAACCGCTCTCTAATGGACAATCCTTTACCGAACATCAGCAAACCGGCAAGGGTCAATCCCTCTCGATGTGTATTCCTGTCAATTATATAGCCTCCCATATTCAGCAAGAAGTCCTTGTCTGAGTAGTCGTTCCAAACATGATCCATGTTAGCTGTGCGGAATCTATTGCGGTACGCTGCAAGAGTATTAGCATCGATGTCGTCCATCGTGTAATTCTCCATAAGAACAGAATCATTGCCGCTGTCGTTGGCATCCCGAATCATTGCCTTTACATCATCTTCGGTACAATGGTAGTCGCCCTCATAGTTCCGTTTAAAAGAGCCGTTAATCATATTACCGTTGATATAGATTGGCCTTTGTCGATAATCTGCTTGCGGAATATTGATAACCAACAGAGAATGTCCTTCGTATTCAACTATATCAACATCTTCTTCGATAAGGATATTTCGGTTTACTTTGTTGCTGTTCAAGGTATCGAAGAACTCCTTTTTTAATTTCGTTGGATTATTAACACCGGTTATTTCAAATCTTTTTGCTTGGTCTGGTTCTTCCATATGCTCGGCTATGCCAAGCACTATGATTCCTCCTACGGTGTTTGCGAAGGAGGAATAAGTCTCCCATACTGATTTAGGAATTTGATTCTCGCATTTCTTACATTCGAATGAAATACGTTCTCCGACCTGAAGTAAGGTATTTATATCTGTTATATCCATTTTAGTCTTTATTTTTGGGTAGCGTTCATCGAGTGCCGACTTTTAACATTGTCGCTATCTCAGAAAAATTTAGCACTTTCGACAAGCAGATTAATTTTGCGATTCTCCAAATTTCTCACTTTCGACGGTGGTTGGGAAGATTCTTTTCCCTTTTTTCAAAGTCACGAAATCACTATCGCTTTATCAATCAATCCGTTGCGCAACTATTGGGCATTTCACGACAGTCCCTATATATCTTTTGGCTTAAAATAGTTTTCTTATCAGTCAGAAATAAATTCCAAGGTATAATGATTCTATGGTATCTATTCTTGAACAATCATGACTAACCTTGGGGACATTAAAAGGATTTCTTAGCTAAAATCCATTTTAAACAACTTACTTTTCATACCGATATAGTTAGTTAGTGGCGTAATAGGACATTCCTTACCCTCCCATGGAAAATAGACGCATTCGTCCTTTTCTATAGGAGGTACTGATTTTATACACAGAGGCTTTAATGGACAGCAATAGAAAGGATTAGGGCTTGTTATATGTTGGAAGAGTGCCCCATACTGAATCAACCTTATCACGTCTTCTGAATCCTTAGTTGGATCTTTTATAGACTTGGGTAGGAATAGTTGACCGTCTTCATTATATGTAAATGGTAAACCTAGAACATTCACCATGCTTTCGATTAAAGCCGGCGTTAATTTTTCTTGATGAATAACCGAAAGCAGTGGAATTATGTGTTTTGATACTCGAACTTGCTCTAAAACGTACTCAATATAGTCAAGTTCAACATTGAGTATCTTTTTTAGCAATTCCTTAAACATATTTATTAGCTTATCCATGAAATACTCGACACCTACAGTAAAGCCATCACTACTTTTGATTTTTGAGTTAGTTACAAACTCAAAAAATAGGGCTTCTCCTGAAATACTTGGATGTCTGTTAGCATAATCAAGTTGGTCAAATAGGACATCTACCGGAGACATAGAGAACAAAGAAATATAGCATATAGAAATTAATTTTCTTCTATCTTCTGCTATGTTCGGGAACTTTTTTTCACAGAGTATCTGAACTAAATTGTATGGCAAGTCATTATTTTCATGAGTAGCTGTTGAATCAACCATCATCTGATACATAGCAGCCATACTCTCCTTTATTATGGCAGCGCCAAGTTCTATAGAACGCATAGTACCATCTTGAAAAAAAATATCAAGTATTATTTGGGGGAACTGATTAGAACCAATTTGCTCTTTCTTCCTGTGAATAACAATATCCTTACTGCGATCAATCTTTCCACAAATGTGTTCGTCTTCCCTTGAGAATGGATTATAACCACTTCCAAGTTTTATAATACTCCACTTACGATCAAGTTCCGCATCACTAATTCGCAAAGGTAGTTCAATCTCCTGTGAAGACTCTTGTATAAAAGCAAAAGTTTTAGCCAGTGTCTGATATTGCACCATACTCATATACAGTCCCCATGGAGTAGATATGTTTTGCAGAAAGTGAACGTATTCATGCAAAAATGTTCCTAATTCCTTTTGAGAAAACCTTGCTAAACCGCCATCAAAGGAGTGAGTGAGTTTTATCTGCAAGAATCCAGGTTGATATGAGCCTGCAATTGCTTTTAATACATCTTGCTCGTTATATTGTTTCATAAATTATTGATACGGTTATGATAGTTTTGTATGCTAACAACATAATTGGATGACAACTATAGAGAATAGTGCTTAATGAATTCATATTCGAGAATTCCCATATCTTTTGCTTTATCAGCAAGGAATTGATAGAAATCTTTGTTTGGATCAAACTGCCAGGCATAAAACTTTTCGAAATCTACTTTCATCAATTCGTCTGCACTCGTAATCGTAGGCCACTTAGTATTGTAAGCCATTCGTAAATACTCAGAATCTTTTTCTAACCAATAATACATAGAAGATAAGATATTGTTTCGAAAATGTTCCAATGTCTTTACTAGAGGTATCAATAGAGGCTCCATGGCATCTTTTACAATATAGTTATACAACTCATCTTCATTATTATTTTTACGCTGCAAAATCTTATAGTCAAACATGTTATCAACAGAACCTGCATTTGCCATCATAAATTCGTCATTAAAATACAGCAACACTTTACAGTTTTCAAGAAATGATTTGAAGAAATTCATATCAATATTTTGACAAAAATGATCATACCAGTTAGCATCAACATAGGTTTCAAACACCTGTCTGATGTTCCTCATGATCCATTTATGTGCATAAATGAAGTCTCTTATCCATAACCGTACGCAAGACTTCGTAACTTTGCAACATTTATTTTGTCATCATGACAATTACCAAATTCAATAGTCTTCGATGAAGACGTATTGTCCAATTTACGGATTGCCTGCCAAAACAATGCATCAGATACAAAGACGTCTTCAGGAACCAAATCGACTGCGATAGCAACAACTGGTAGATTATAGGATATCTCAGCCCAGTAATTCAAAGAAGTCTGTTTGATACCGCCAACTACTGCTACCCCATCTTTGCGTATGTCAAGATAATCGGAAGACTTTACCTGGACCTTAATACAATGCCCTTCAACCTTTTCTCCGTTTACAACTTCAATCTCAAAGTCGATACCATAGTCACTCTCAGTTACATTTCGAAAGATCCCTATTTCGCGAAGCTTATATAATATGATTGCAAATGAATCCGACTCATTCTTACGCTGCTTTATTCTTTTGGGAAAGTCCATTTTATCAGTATGTGAATCAAATTTTGCAAGTAACAATCAGCCCACTTGCTTGGCTGGTATTTCATACTCCTCGCCACACATTATCAGTCTCAAATATGCCTTGCAGAGACTCACTATCCTGTTGGAAATGCTTTCTCTGCTGTCATTGCTTCGGAAGTAGTCTTTCTGCTGTTGGTCCATCCTTGTGATGATTCACAGATCGCCGTTCTCATTGACCATCAACAAGTGCCCTAACTTCTCATAGTCTCTTACAATTTCACGTATCTCTTCAGTATCTTGCCGAGTAGATTAAGCAGTCTGCGGGTCATCTTCCTCGCATAGATCCGTCTATACTTGCGATGTTTTCCCATATGTCAGGTTCGCCTTCTACACGTCGCAGAATATCTGGTAGTGGATGTTGCCGTTCAGCTGTTCCATCAGTTTCGGGCAGCTCAGTCCCGTGTACATCTTCAGGAACATCAGGGCAACTTTCCCTTCAGGCGTGAAGAACGACCTGCGTCCCAGTTTCGGCCTCATGCTTTTCCTCACCAGACCGAAGTCCTCTGCCATCTCGCGGAGAGAGAGCAGCTTCTTTATCCTGCCCAATTCGCTCTTCTTGAAAGTTGAATAGTAGAGCTCGTAAAAATTGAACTCCGGAAACGCAATGGTTGGCGCTATTTCAGAAAAATTTCATACCTTCGACATACAGATTATTTTTGCGATTCCCCCAATTTCTCACTTTCGACTGTGTTGTTGGGGGAATTCTTTTCCCTTTTTCAATGTTACGAATTTTCTATCACTTTATCAATCAACTTATTGCGTTATTTTCGGACATCTCACGACAGACTCTACTTATAAATCTGTTATAAATTTATTATCATTGCTATATCAGAATTACTTTGGAGAACAGTATCTTATTATCTGATTCGATTGCTTTTGTTAAACAAAGAATCTTAGAGGACGGAATCTAAAAGTCATAACGAAAAGCATTCTTTTATAAAAAACGCAATAATATAATATCAGTTTAATCAATCTCAATAAACATTACTTGATTTATATGGTTCGATTGTGTTTTCGTTTGAAATGATTTCGGATTCAAAGTCACCTCTACTATTGTGCCTAAAGATAGTCTCACCACAGACAGGACACTCGGCTGTCTCTACAGTCTTATACGGCATTATGACATTTACTTCCTTAATACCTACTAATGTGCCACATTTTTGGCACTTAATTTCTCTATAGTAAGTCATAATCATTAAATATTAATATTTTTCATCCCATGAGTATGTAAAATCCAATTCAGGTAAAGAACATTCTACCAGAATCACGCTACGATCCGGATTAATCTGGAATGTGCGACATTTATCTTTTGAATGATAGTCTATATGAATATACCCGTCATTAGGAAAATCTATTTTATATTCCCGATGAAGCAAATCTGCTCCCTCATTAGGCAAATCGTTTATTTCTACTTTTGTATTATCTATTTTGGGCAAATCAAACATCTCACCATCTCGTTCACACTGCAATATTTGTTCTTTTATGATCTGTATTACTTCTTGTATCTTCATAACATTCATAGTTTAGTGATTGTCATTTAATGTTATCAATCGGAGCAAAGCAGCGCCTTGTCGGCTGCTAGTTTCCGTGACTGAAATCCACTTGATTATGTGCGGTTCAGTTAGTTTCAAAGTTTTCATCTGTTAAAAACTATAATCCTCCGGATAAACTATAGAAAGACTAGGCGTCTCTTTCATCTTCTTCTCAGCGTTAGACGATGCAAAACACTCTTAATGAACCATTAAACTATTAACACCGTCTATTCTGCAATATAAATGACTGTCGCTAGAGATACCCATTCAGTTTTCTCCAGCACCAATGCCAAAGTTGAAAAAATGGTATCCAGAAAACTTCATTTATATAAGGAATATAATATTTGACATTGTGCCGAAACTGAAGATACCCCTTTTCTATTTTATTACGACCCTTCTTTAATTCAAAACGATTTCCAAAATTGCCGCCTTCGACAATTTCTTTAAGCAGTCGAGAACCTAACCTAACATTTGGAGCACATAGAAGCAAAGAATCATCAATCGCCAAAATCTCTTTCTCCACATACATCACTGCGGCAGTGAATTCTTTCAAGCCGATTGAACACAGAAAACTATATGATGATTTTTGCACACAAGTATCAGAACGCATAAGAATAAAGTACAAATCAATAAGTTGACGTATGCCAATTCCTTCTTCAAATATGTGGCGATTAATGTGAACAATTGAATGTACGAGGGAAAAAAAGACAGATGGGTAAGCAAATCCAACAGACTCATCATAAAGGTCAAATTGAGTTGCGGATTGTTCTTTAAAGAACGTCTGTAATTTTAAGTTCGAATTCGGATTATACATCCACGACGGGCGGAAATGCACCTCCACAATCACATTTTCAAAAAACTTGGCTGTTGCATGAACATAATGGATATCAGCAAGCTCAATCCCTATCGAATTAATCTTTTCGATTGTGGTTTTCATTTTTCCCTCTACCCAAATGTCAATATCTCCGCTTTGCCTGAGACCTCTCAAAGATTCAGGATAGAATTGCGCAATGCCTTGTCCTTTCAAGACACAACTTCGTAATCCGCAATCACTCAATATGGAATATAATTCAGCACATCGCTTGTTCATGAATTCATTCTGTTTGTGTATATTGGCCGCCATGCCCAGCCACCTCATACGCAATGCTACCGGAAGATTTATCGTACATTCCGGATACAAATCACACCACTTCTGGATTCCATTAAAACAGATACCTAAAACCGCGTGAGATGCCGCCAAATCATACATTACAGACCAATCATAAGCCGAAGGGGGTTGTATAGGGCGCGGTGTTCCGATTGAACTCCTAAGCAATTCGTAAAAAAGTGCTGTAATATTTTTATTCTCGATCATAATACCATTCCCGTTAATTTCTGCGTACGACTAATATAGAGCATTTAATATGAAAATTTTCAGCGCAAAGATTTTGCGCCTATAGCCCGGTAATTCATGTTTATCGATTCGAAGGGCTGTTCACTTAAAACTCTTAATCAGCCGATCGAACATATCATATAATCCATAACGAGGTGACCACCCTAAACTTTTCAATTTTTCAGTTGAGAGATTAAGTTTAGTTACAGGAGCATATCCCATTTCCGGATGTTCCTCCACTACAACCTTTAATTGAGGATTAAAATGTGCACAAAGGAAATCTGCCATGTCCTTGATTGATATATAGGTTTCCTCATTTGCGACATTGTAAGCTTCACCTTTTTCGCCCCTAATAAGAATGTAGAGTATTGCAGAAACACAGTCGGTTGTATAACAATATGGTTTAGCGGATTCGCCTTTGGTATGCATTACAATATTTGTCCCTTCTATTACGCTACGGGCAAACTGAGCAAATACCCGATTGTCATCTACTGATACACCTGCACCAAAAGTCTGAGTTAGACGGGCAACTTTAGCGTTTACATCAAATTGTTTTGCATATGCCACACAAAGATATTCAGCTGCTCGTTTTCCAAGTGGATAAGAACTACGTGGGTCAGTATTATTTACATAACCTTGCATGTCCTCTGTAATCAACGTGTCATCGAAGTTTTGTCCATAGTATTCCAATGATGAAACATAAACAATATCTGTTTGTTTTTTTCGTGCATATTCCAAGATAGCTCGAGTGCTATCAATAGCAAGCATATATGTCTCAACCGGATGTTCAGTCATGTATCTTCCTACCGTAGGACTTGCACAATGGACAATATACTTAAAGTCATCCTTCTCTGTCAAACTGTTGAGATACTCCACAAGGTCACATTCAATAAAACGTATCGAATCAAGGACATCATCATATATGGCCTTCGCCTTATTTGAATTGCGTATTGGACAAGTAATTTGTATATTCTTGTTCAACGCTAACAAACATCGAACTAATGTCGACCCAATCAAGCCCGTTGCACCAGTTACAAGAATTTTTGAACCATTAAGAAATTCCGACAATTCAAATGAAAAGACAAAATTGTTTATATCTTCTTTTAATATTTGATTCATTTCAATATCCAAAGATCTGTTGGTTTTCATGTACTTCTATCATTGCACGTAGCACAAAATAGTCAGTAGGCGTAGTTATTTTTATATTTTCCATGGGGCCTATAATGGTTCCTAATTTATACCCATAGTAACTCATCATAGAACAAGAGTCAATAAAGTCTGGCAATCCTTCTGCTTGACATCTTCGATGTGCGCTAATTATGTCCTTCAAATAAAAACTTTGAGGAGCACGTGCCAGTTTACAATCTGCACGATTTGGAATGTCTAACATTCCGTCTTTCTTGCTGACCACAAAAGTTTCAGTAGCAGGAACACATGTAATACAACTATTACACTCCTTAACTTTTTCTATATTGTCAGTAATAGTTTCTTCTGTTATTAAAGGACGTACACCATCGTGTATCAAAACTATTGTGCCCGCATCATCCTTCTCTGCCGCATATTTTTCAGCCGCACACAAGCCCTTATATATAGACTCTTGTCCTGTTTTTCCACCAGGAACGATATCTATTACCTTACTGATTTCGAATTTGTTTAGCATCTTTTTCAGATAAGGGATCCATGGTTCTAGGCAAACTACCACAATACCATCAATTTGTGGATGATTGTCAAACAACTCGATAGTGTAGATGATTATAGGTTTCCCATTCAAATCCAAAAATTGTTTGGGCTTTGATTTGGTGTTCATTCGGGTGCCACATCCACCAGCAAAAATAACTCCTAAATTCATTCTTCTGGTAATTTAAATTTATAAACAAAATGTCTTTCTCTTTTTTCTACAGGAGGTATATCCATATAGTTCTTATACATGGAAGTCAGATAAGTCTCCACATCATTTGGCAAATTAACTTCTATCCCCTCAAATATCGCCTTTTTTACAGGCAAGTACACACTTGCAGGACGACATTCGCCCAAATAATGTTTTCTTCCTGTTGGTATAGTTATGTAGGGCGTTTTTTTACATGTCGCATTCAATCGATCAAACCACCATACCCACTTGCGATGTGGAACCACACCAAAAAATTTACCTAAAAACATTCTATGTTTATATCTTTTCCGTCCTTCGTCTGTTTGAAGCATAAATTCTTTGTACAACGCACTCGGATATTCCACATAAAGAACACATGAACATACTGCTTGTAGAAAATCCGAACATAACGCTTTTACCTTTCTCATAAACATATTGGCAGGAGCATAATCCATAGGAAACACATCTATAAATATTCCCTTAGGACCAGGAGCATTCTCACTTGTAATCTCCACATCATATGTTCCTTTACGATAAATCTTTAAGAAGGTATTCTTGCAGTCATTTTTTTTGTTTGGAGTATCATACTCGTATTGATCCCCTAACAGATTGTTTGAAAGGAGAAGAATCAGTTTTTCATATGAATCTCGTGGCATCATTAAATCCAAATCATCATCCCATGGGATAAACCCTTGATGACGTACTGCACCCAAACAAGAGCCACCTCCCATCATGTATATAAGTCCATGTTCGTCACATAACTTAGAAATATCTTTGTACATCTCCAAAAGCAGTTTTTTTTGTGCTTTAGATTGTTCATTGGGCAGTTCCTTTAAATAACCTGTTTTGATGGCTATTTCATTCATTATCTGTGTGTCTGTCTTCATTTTGTCTTCTGATTTTTGTTTCGTTTTTATCTATTCCTAAAGTACAAACCCTTGTAATTATTCATAAACCTTTATTGTATATTCCTTTAGGCTCAAAACATAAACAACGAAAGCATTTATCTTAATACTTTATATGCTATTTTCAAAATCCAACTTGGAGAAATCATTAAAAGATACATCGCGTACGCATATATGTATGCCATCATGCCATATCCAAGATCTTTAGCTATTAATTTTCTTAATTCCAACTGACTTTTAGCAAACATACGTCCATTCCTACGTTGTGTAAACATACTATCCGTCATACGGAAGTTCAAGACCACATCAGGCAGATTGGCAATCTTACAACCATGTTTATAGCCTTCATGCCATAAGCGCGTATCTTCGTTACGTATAAAATCTGTCGGATAATGCCATCCCGTCTTGTCTAGGAAACTACGACGAAACATCACCGTAGGGTGCGCCACTGGGTTTCGCTTGGCAAAAAAGCTTCGACAGTCTTCTGCTGAACATGGATAGCGTGTTACCTTACCTCTATCGTGACCATCACCATCTATTTCATTGATAGCGCCTCCAACCAAGTCTATGTCTTCATGCTCTTGCAGAAAAGCAATTTGCTTTTCCAAACGCTCAGGCTTCGAGATGTCATCGGCATCCATTCTAGCGATATACTCATATCCTCCTTTATGACATTCTGCCAACAAATCGTTTAGAATAGAGGCAAGTCCTTTGTTTTCTTTATTCTCAATGACACGCAGTCTGGCATCATCCACGCTTTCTATAACTTTTCTTACATCTTTCCCTATCGGTCCGTCAATACCAAGAAAAAGTATAAAGTTCTGGTAAGTCTGACTAAGGATACTTTCAATTGAGAGTTTTAGATATTCAGGTTTATCGTTTTTATAAACACTTTGAATTACTGCTACTTTATTCATATTAACATTGGCGTTTTTGACACAATTATAATCAAGAGAATAATTTCAAATATAAATTTTGGGTCAATACGTACATACGAAGCATAAAGAAATGATGCTTCCTCACAAGTTTCAGAAAAAGACGTTTTCTTTGAGGATAATGTAATATATACTTATTCTTATACCAATGTGGATATTCCTCTTCAAAAGAAGCAATTACTCTCTTAGTTTCTGCCATGCTTACCCCTGATTGAATTGCATTTAGAACGGCCCCATAAAGAATAGTTTTTATACCATGAAATTCTACTTCTTCCGGAAAATCACGACACTCACCAAACGATTTTGTCACTTCAAATGACTCACAAAAGGACTTATATATTCCTTTGTTCTTTTTACTAGAAAGAGAACCTTTATTATATATATACCGATATAGACATTGCTTTATTGTCTGAATCTTTTTTGCCCTCATAAACAATACAGGAACAATGGCTATATCTTCTGCATTTTTTATATTAGGTAACTCCATATTGTTCCAAACTTTCTTTGAAGCCGTAAATGTACAAAGTGATCCTCCTCTTAATGCCACATAAGCCTTTGCGTCAGAAAATTCATCGGGTACACATTTTCTAATACTATTTCCTATTTCAAGCGTATTTCCATATGCGACGATATCTGCATTTGATTTTTCTATACATTTGTTGATAATGTCAAAAGCATCTCTTTTATAGAAGTCGTCCGAATCTAAAAATATAAAATAATCACCTATGGCCATTTTCATGGCTATATTACGGCTATTGCCTGGACCACTGTTCTTTTCTTTACAATAAAGACGAATCCTACACTCTGGACGCTCGTTTATATATTGTTGAACTTTTGTCACCGTTCCATCCGTAGAGCAATCGTCCACAACAATCATTTCCCAATCGTTGAATGACTGTTGCACTACAGAATCCATAGACTGAATTATTGTTGCAGATGAATTGTAACACGGTATGATTACTGAAAATCTCATAATTGTCGCTTTATAAAGTTTTCTCTATTACTTAGGGATTGTCGTTAATGTTTTCAATCTGAGCGAAGCAGCAGACAATCCCTTCAATTTCTACGTCCGACCCATCAAAATTACAATTTCATATCGGTTTCCGGTAGTTTCGACCGGATTATTTGTCCGTTTTTCATGGCGAAGATACAGTTCCCCCACAAGAGCTCCGCATTGACCGCAAGTTTCAGTGTCAGGCAGCCGCCAAACGAGCCCTCTGTTCTATCCTATCCGCCAACTGCACCACGTTTGCCGTGTGAATGCCGAAGAAGATGTAAAGGATTTCCGTCCGCTTCGTTCTGGCCTTGACCCTCCGGAGATCGTAGTGCTCTTTCTGTGTCCCGAACGAGCCTTCCATCGCAGTCGCCCTCACTCTGG
>ULTZ01035151.1_pt1 | contig 26720 bp, 20 predicted proteins | sample 1957981 | NCBI WGS metagenome assembly ULTZ01 (sample SAMEA4835745, study PRJEB28245) | human gut metagenome | biome: gut microbiome; material: fecal sample | place: Denmark | collected 2008
AGTTCAATCTATAAAAGGAGGACTGGAAGGGCTTGTTATCGGCGAAGTACTGACTTGCGAACCGCATCCCAATTCAGATCACATGCATATCACTACCGTAAACTTAGGACAGGGTGAGCCTGTTCAGATTGTTTGTGGAGCTGCAAACGTAGCTGCCGGACAGAAAGTGGTAGTGGCAACGCTCGGAACCAAGCTGTACGACGGTGACGAATGTTTTACCATCAAGAAATCAAAACTTCGCGGTGTTGAATCAAACGGTATGATTTGTGCCGAAGACGAAATCGGTATCGGTACAAGTCACGAAGGTATCATCGTGCTTCCTGCCGATGTTGTACCGGGCACACTTGCCAAAGATTACTATAATATAAAGAGCGACTACGTACTCGAAGTGGATATCACTCCGAACCGTTCGGATGCCTGCTCACACTACGGTGTAGCGCGCGACTTGTATGCATGGCTTATTCAGAACGGTCGTCAGGCTACATTGAAGCGTCCTTCGGTAGATGCCTTCAAGGTAGACAACCACGATATGAACATTGATATTGTTGTTGAGAACACAGAAGCATGTCCCCGCTACGCAGGCGTTGCCATCAAGAACGTGACCGTAAAGGAAAGTCCCGAATGGTTGCAGAACAAGCTGCGTCTGATCGGTGTACGTCCTATCAACAACATCGTCGATATTACCAATTATATCCTTCACGCCTACGGTCAGCCGATGCACTGCTTCGATGCCGACAAGATTAAAGGCGGCAAGATTGTTGTAAAGACTTGTGCCGAAGGAACCAAGTTCGTTACGCTCGATGGCGTAGAACGCAAGTTGTCCGACCGTGACCTGATGATTTGCAATACAGAAGAACCAATGTGTATTGCCGGTGTATTCGGAGGACTCGATTCAGAAACAACCGAAACAACAAAAGACGTATTCTTGGAAAGCGCTTATTTCCATCCGACATGGGTACGTAAGACAGCCCGCCGTCACGGACTGAGCACCGACTCTTCTTTCCGTTTCGAACGTGGTATCGACCCGAACAATACGATTTATGCGCTGAAAGAAGCTGCCCTGCTGGTAAAAGAACTTGCCGGCGGTGAAATTGCTTCCGAAATTAAAGATAACTATCCGTCGCCGATTGCCGATTTCCCGGTAGAACTTTCTTACAGCTACGCCAACGCTTTGATTGGAAAGGTTATTCCGGTAGAAACTATCAAGAGCATTGTAACTAGCCTCGAAATGAAGATTACCGGCGAAACTGCCGAAGGTCTGTCACTGCTGGTTCCGGCTTATCGTGTAGACGTACAGCGTCCGTGCGACGTAGTAGAAGATATTCTCCGTATCTATGGATATAATAATGTAGAAATACCTACTTCCGTCAAGTCAAGCCTGAGCGTAAAAGGCGACGTAGACAAGTCGGTTAAACTTCAGAACCTCGTATCCGAACAGCTCGTTGGCTGCGGTTTCAATGAGATACTGAACAATTCGCTGACAGCCGCTGCCTATTACGACGGACTGGAAACCTACAAGCCGGAAAATCTTGTCCGCCTGATGAATCCGTTGAGCAACGACCTGAACGTAATGCGTGCAACCTTGCTGTTCGGCGGTCTGGAAAGTATCCAGCACAATGCCAACCGTAAGAATGCCGACCTGAAGTTCTTCGAATTCGGAAACTGCTATCACTTCAATGCCGAGAAGAAGAATCCGGAGAAAGTGCTTGCAGCTTATTCTGAAGAACTGCACCTGGGCTTGTGGTTGACCGGTAAACGCGTTAGCAACTCATGGGTACATCCCGATGAAGACAGCTCGGTATACGAACTGAAGGCTTACGTGCTGAACATCTTCCGTCGTCTGGGAGTAAACTTCGGCGGACTGGTATTCGGAAACCTGACCGACGATATCTACTCTGTAGCCATTTCAGTACATACCCGTGGCGGCAAGCTGCTGGCTACCTTCGGTATTATCCACAAAAAGATACAGAAAGCATTCGATATCGACAATGAAGTTTACTATGCCGATCTGAACTGGAAGGAACTGATGAAGGCCATCAAGAACAACGCCGTTTACTACAAGGAAATTTCCAAGTTCCCGGCTGTGAAACGCGATCTGGCACTTCTGATCGACAAGAAAGTGCAGTTTGCTGAAATCGAGAAGATCGCCTACGAAACCGAAAAGAAACTCTTGAAGAGCGTTGAGCTGTTCGATGTATACGAAGGCAAGAATCTGGAAGCAGGCAAGAAGAGTTACGCTGTAAGCTTCATGCTTCAGGACGAAAACGCAACCTTGAACGACAAGCAGATTGACAAGGTAATGCAGAAACTCATCACCAACTTGCAGAACAAGCTGGATGCCAAACTGAGATAAAAAGAACATTATACATAATAAAAACATATTAAAACATAAAATCCAATGGGAAGAGCGTTTGAATATAGAAAAGCTACTAAGCTGAAAAGATGGGGCCACATGGCTAAGACATTTACAAGACTGGGTAAACAAATTGCTATTGCTGTAAAAGCCGGCGGTCCGGAACCTGAAAACAACCCTGCACTGCGTTCTATTATCGCTACCTGCAAGCGTGAAAACATGCCGAAGGACAACATTGAACGCGCTATCAAAAACGCGATGGGTAAAGACCAGAGCGAATACAAAGGAATGACATACGAAGGATACGGTCCTCACGGAGTAGCCGTATTCGTTGATACTTTGACTGACAATACTACCCGTACCGTTGCCGACGTTCGTTCAGTATTCAACAAATTCGGCGGTAACCTCGGTACAACCGGTTCACTGGCTTTCCTGTTCGACCACAAGTGTGTGTTTACTTTCAAGAAGAAAGACGGAATGGACATGGAAGAACTGATTCTCGATCTGATTGATTATAACGTAGAAGACGAATACGATGAAGATCCGGAAGAAGGAACTATCACAATTTACGGTGACCCGAAGAGTTACGCAGCTATTCAGAAACACTTGGAAGAGTGCGGTTTCGAAGATGTAGGTGGTGACTTTACTTATATTCCAAACGACTTGAAGGATGTAACTCCCGAACAGCGCGAAACAATCGACAAGATGGTTGAACGTCTGGAAGAGTTTGACGATGTTCAGACTGTATATACAAACATGAAACCTGAAGAGGGAGAAGAATAATATTCATTATCATTTCATTCCGGATAAAGCGGCAGTGTGACGGCCATGAGCTGTTACGGTACAGTGCCCGGCTTTGTCCGGAATGTCTTTTTTATCACATTTTGGTTTAGCTATATGAAAATCAATTACAGAACACAAGGCACATGCAGCAGCAATATCGAAGTAGAAGTAGAAAACGACATCATCACTGACGTACATTTCACCGGAGGCTGCAACGGAAACTTGAAAGGAATCAGCTCGCTGGTCAAGGGAATGAAAGTAGACGATGTCATCAGCCGGCTGGAAGGTATTCACTGCGGAAGCAAGTCAACCTCTTGTCCCGATCAGTTGTGCAAGGCCTTGCGTGCCATGAAAGCCTGACATTCCACAGCCCGAGTAAAAACTTATCCCTATGAACGTACTGATTCTCAACGGAAGCCCTCGCAGGCACGGCAATGTTTCTGCCATGCTGGATGCCATTTGCGAGGAAGCCGAACGCAACGGAGCCAGCGTAACTACCGTCTTTGTTTCCGAACTTCAGGTAAAACCCTGTACCGGCTGTATGACCTGCCGCAAAACCCGTCGGTGCGTATTGCCTGAAGACGGAGCCCAGCAGGTACTCTCCGCCATCAACCACTGCGATGTGCTGGTAGTAGGAGCCCCCTGTTACTGGGGTAACATGCCCGGGCAGTTGAAAGTCGTATTCGACCGTATCGTCTATGGCCTGATAGGAGAGAGTCCTCGCGGGCTGCCCCTTCCCCTGCACAAAGGGAAAAAAGCCATATTGATAAGCACGTGTACCACCGCTTTTCCGTTCAATATCCTTTTCGGCCAGAGTCGGGGAACCATCAAGTCGCTGCGTGCCATTCTGAAATGGACCGGCTTCAAGGTCGTGTCTGCCATCGAACTGGGCGGAACCCGCCAGCATTCTGCAAGCGAAAAAATACTAAACCGTTGCCGTAAGGCGATAAAGAAGTGCATGTAAGCAATGGCTCTATCAGATAATTCCTGCGATTTGCGTAGCAGACTACTCGGCAGAATACACGAAAACGACATCCGTGAGCTGTGTCACATGATTCAATGCTGTGAAAACCATTCGTTGACGGAACAGCTCTATCGGCTCATGTTCGATGCGGATAAACGCGTTTCGGACAATGCCGCATGGCTGTTTACCCATCTCGACACAGCCCGTCGACAATGGCTGTACCCGAAATGTGACGAACTGATGCAGGAAGCCATGCATACATCCAGCGAAACCAAATGCCGGCTGCTGCTTACCCTGCTTGCTGCGCAGCCGTTCCGTGAAGAAAACCTCCGTACCGACTTTCTGGATTTCTGTATGAACCGGATGATTTCATCCGGCAGTCCGGCAGGAATCAGAGCTCTGTGCATGAAACTTTCCTACCTTCAGTGCAGACTATATCCCGAGCTTCTGGCAGAACTCCGTTCGGCACTTGAGATGCTGGAGGAAGCATCCCCGTTAAGTCCCGCCCTGAAAGTTGCCAGAAGAAACATCCTCCAGAAAATGCGCTGAGCTCTACCTTACACGTTAATGTATATGAATTGTCTGCCGTTTCCTTTTGAAAAATGCAGAAAATCACTAACTTTAGGCAACGCGCTAAAAGTGAGTTGCCATGGGAACCTTAGGATGCATATACGACATGATGCAGCGCGACAAAGAAAATCGCGAGCTGCGGAAAGCAGGCAAGAAGCGCATGAACGAAACACGCGACAGCTTGCTGAAACTGACCGAAAGACACCGTCCGTCATCGGGTGTTTCTCTTGAACAACTGGAACAGATTCATGCCGAAACCAAAGCGAGAAGGAAATGGGAACAGCAAAGTTTCTTTCATGGAAAATTAATGTTTATCCTTATCGTAGCAATTGTTTTACTGGCAGTCTGGCTGATTTATCTATGCGTCTGACAGCTGGTTCAGTTCTCTTATTGCAAAAGCCCTTTGTTAGTTGATTTCACCTTTTTCTTTCCTTTTGATAAGATTTAGCGCAAATCACTTGCAGAGGCCAGAAAGAAAACGCCTCATCTAACTGAAGAATTCTCCGATGAGGCTTCTTTTTCATGCGCTATTTATGTCCGAATAAGGGAAAAATGGCTTTCAATATCCGAAAAAAGACAAAAAAGATGCAGGAAAGTCGATGAATTTCCGCAGGGAAATTGGGAAAAAGATGCCGGGAAAAAATAAAAACGTCACGACGTTTTTGAATGAAGCTAGTCTTTTGTTAAGATTTTTTCATTAAAAAGGCTGGTATTCCCCCTTTTACTTCCAGAATACCTCCCGTCGCTGCTTCCTGAATGCCGGCAGAAAGTCGGACAGTTCTTTCTATTTCCATCTGTACGAAACACTACTTCCGTATCGCCGAAACATCTGTCAGCATCACGTTCGGTTTGTCAGCTTTTTGCCATCAGTCCGTCGCATCAGAATCTCTCGAGAACCAGCATACTTTCCCTCTGTGCGAAACAAGCGATTCTCATGCAACGGATTTGTCAAAATGACAAAAAGATATTTTTATTTTATTCAATAAGGATAGGCAATCCGGTAAGTTCTGAAAGCCTTTTTCCGTTTAATCTTGAATGAAACATTCTGCCTGTCGCGGCGACCTATCTTGTCGTGGACATTTACACAAAACTCATAACTTCCGTTAGCTTTTAGGCTGGGGAGCAATGTCTTACCTACCTTTTTATTCTTGTAATACACATAAAAGAACGATTTCTTGAGTAGTGTATTACCATTGTTGCAGATTTTAATCTTCAACCTCGTATCCCCTCCCTGAAGTATTCCGAATACAGGCGGATAAATTGTAATTTTATCCAGCAAGTTCGATGGATCGTTCATCGTAACAAGTTCGAAATAGTTTTTGTAAGGTGCCGAGTTTTGGGCATCTATGCCACGTGTAAAGCATGCAGCTACGAGCACTGCAAGCACAATCAAACCCTTTTTCATATCCCATCTAATTTGTTTTTGCCTATGTTTCTTTTGCTAATCGATTTTAAAATTAAAAATAATATCCGTTCGTTGTAACATATCAGTACTTATGGAACACTTTTTAAGCGTTTTTTTAAGAGCGTTCACTTTTGTTGGCTGTTGGGCTATTTTCTGATAGCAATAATTGCTATCTTCGTATCAATTTTATAGGAAAAAATAATTTTAACAGACTTCGATGACATGAAACTGACTTATATCTTTCACAGTGGCTTTGCCCTCGAAACAGAGCGGTGCATGCTGGTATTCGATTACTGGATGGATCCGTCCGGCGTTATGCCGCAACTGCTGAAGACATCGAAACCGATGTACGTATTCTCCAGCCACTTCCACGAAGACCATTTCAACCGGCAAATTTTTGCGTGGCGGCAGACGAAACCCGACATCGTTTACATTCTTTCGAAAGACATCCTGAAGCATCGCCGCGCACAGAAGGAAGAGGCCGATGCCTGGCTCGCCAAAGGTGCCACATGGAGCGACGGACTGGTTCGTGTTACGGCAACCGGAAGTACCGACAGCGGCGTGTCGTGGATCGTGGAAACCGATGGCAAGCGGATTTTCCATGCAGGCGATCTGAATAACTGGTACGCCCGCTTCCTGACCGACGACTATCACGGCGGACTGGTGTATAGTGCCGAGACAGGAACTGACGTGAATCCCGAAAAGGAAGAGAAGCGCTTTTTAGGAGAATTGAAAGATATCCGGAAAATAACGGACAGTTTCAGCGTAGCCATGTTTCCAGTAGACGGTCGTATCGGCAACGGCTATACCCGTGGTGCCCGTCAGTTTATCGACATGTTTCGGGTAGGATTACTTGTTCCCATGCATTTTGTGGCGAGCGGATTCGAGTCGGCTTGGCGCATGAAAGAGTTTGCGGATGCCAAGAATATCCCTTTCTGGTGCATTGGTCGGGAAGGAGAAAGTATCGAATTTTAAAGAAAAAATAGTTTACAGAACAAGATGAAGCGGATAGAAGTTGTAGCGGCAGTAATTTGTCGCGAAGGAAAGTATTTTGCCACCCAGCGAGGCTATGGCGAGTTTAAGGACTACTGGGAATTTCCCGGCGGAAAGATAGAAGCAGGCGAGAGCCGGGAGGAAGCCTTGAAACGCGAGATACGGGAAGAGCTGGACACGGAAATTAGTGTCGATTCGTTCCTCACCACAGTAGAATGTAATTATCCTGCCTTCCATCTCACGATGCACTGCTTTCTGTGTTCCGTTCGTTCCGGCCATCTAGTGCTGAAGGAGCACGAAAATGCTGCCTGGCTGAGCCAGGAGGAGCTGGGTTCTGTGGACTGGCTGCCGGCAGATGTGGAGGTGGTGAAGAAGTTGGTGGAGGATGAAGTGATGTTAAAATAATAGTAGAAAGGTAAGAGGTAATGCCTTAAATCTTTATATCTTTGTCAGTATTAATATAAAGAGCAGAGAATGTCGATGTTGACTGAAGTGATTTTCTGTAAAGTGTTGAAATTTGATAAATGAGAAGAGGATTATATGAAGGCTCCGAAGCAATTCAATAATATCACGGAACGTGTAATAGATGATTTAAGGCAGACATTGGCGTCAGGCAATAGCCAAATATCTATTGCGGCAGCCAGCTTTTCGATTTATGCCTATGAGGCATTGAAAGAAGAGCTGGAGAAGGTGGAATGTGTAAATTTTATTTTTACGTCACCTACATTTACTACTGATAAGACTGAAAAGCAGAAGAGAGAATTCTATATTCCAAAACTGAATAGAGAAAGAAACCTTTTCGGATCTGAATTTGAGATCAGATTGCGTAATCAGTTGACGCAACGCGCCATTGCACGGGAATGTGCAGACTGGATTCGGAGAAAAGCCCGATTCAAGACAAATGTCACACATGGTTCCATGAATTCCTTTCTTAATGTAAAGACAGGTGACGAAACCTATACTTATATGCCTTTCAATGAGTTTACTACTACAGAGTTGGGACTTGACAGAGGAAACAATCTTTGTCCGATGGTAGTGGGAATGCCAGGGTATAGTGCTACAAATATGTTCTTGAAAAACTTTACTGAACTTTGGAAAGACAAAGAAAAGTTTCAGGATGTGACTGATAATGTCATTGAAAACATTGAAACGGTATACAAGGAAAATGCTCCAGCTTTTATTTATTTCATTACGTTGTATAATATCTTCAATGAGTTTTTGGAAGACATCAGCGAGGATGTATTGCCCAATGAGGCAACTGGATTTAAGAATAGCGTAATTTGGAATAAACTATATAATTTTCAGCGTGATGCGGCTTTGTCTATTATCAATAAACTGGAAAAATACAATGGATGTATTTTGGCCGACAGCGTAGGATTGGGTAAAACATTTACGGCTCTTGCAGTGATTAAATATTACGAAAACCGCAACCGGAATGTGTTGGTGCTTTGTCCTAAGAAATTGAATGATAACTGGCAGACCTTCCGTTCCAATTATAAGAATAATCCGGTTTTGAATGACCGTTTGCGTTACGATATATTATTTCATTCCGATTTGTCTAGGGACAAAGGATTAAGCAACGGACTTGATCTGGAGCGTGTGAACTGGGGAAACTATGATTTAATTGTAATCGATGAAAGTCATAATTTCCGCAATGGCGGACGTTTTGATAATGAAGATGAAGACGATGATTTCAAGGAAAATCGTTATGCTCGGTTGATGAATAAAGTCATTCGCAGCGGAGTAAAGACAAAAGTGCTCATGCTTTCGGCTACACCGGTTAACAACCGTTTCAGTGACCTGAAAAATCAGTTGCAGTTGGCGTATGAAGGAAAAGCTGAAAATATCAATGACCTGTTGGATACGAGCAAGAATATAGACAGTATTTTCAGAGAGGCTCAGACAGCCTATTCCAAATGGGCAAAACTACCTCCGGAAAAGAGAACGACGGAAAAACTGGTAGATTCATTGAATTATGATTTCTTTCAGTTGCTCGATGCCGTGACGATTGCTCGTAGTCGTAGCCATATTATCAAGTATTACAATACAACGGAGGTAGGCAAATTCCCTACACGTCTGTCGCCAATATCTCGTCGGCCTAAACTGACAGATCTTAGCGATGCCATTACATTCAGCGATATTGCGGAACAACTGAACGTATTGAATTTGTCCATTTATACACCTTCATTGTTTATCTTTGAAAGTGCAAAAGATAATTATGGAATTGATTTCCAGGGAGAAGGATTGACTATAGATGGACGTGAAAAAGGTATCCGGAAATTGATGGCTATTAACCTGCTGAAGCGTTTGGAAAGTAGTGTCAATTCTTTCCGTTTGACTTTGATCCGGATACACGATTTTATTAAGGATTCCATTACGGCCATTGATAAGTTTGAAGAAAGTGGCGCGGGAACAATCGATGTTACAGATTTTACGGAAGATTTTGATAATGAAGATATGGAAAACGATCCGTTTGTTGGTCGTAAATCAAAAATCAATCTCCGTGACATGGATTATGTGAGCTGGCGGCGTGACCTGAAAGCTGATTTGGAAGTGCTGGAATTGTTGATTCTCATGCTAAAGGATATCACACCGAAGCATGACACCAAATTGCAACAGTTAGTGGCCGACCTGAAACATAAGTTTGAGCATCCTATCAACGGTAATAACAAAAAAGTGCTGATATTTACAGCCTTTGCCGATACAGCCAATTATCTATATGAACAGTTGTCTGGCAAGATATTGAGCGATTGCGGACTCTATACGGCTTTGATTACCGGTAGTACAGAAGGTAAAACTACATTGCCTAAACTGAAGTGTACGTTTAATAATATATTGACGTATTTTTCTCCGTTATCAAAGGACCGGGAAAGTATTCATCCGAACGATACCCGCGAGATTGATGTGCTGATTGCCACGGATTGTATCAGTGAGGGGCAAAACTTACAAGACTGTGACTATCTGATTAATTACGATATACATTGGAATCCGGTACGTATCATTCAGCGTTTCGGTCGTATAGACCGTATCGGGAGTAAAAACGAAGTGATCCAGTTGGTGAACTACTGGCCAGATATGGAATTGGACGACTATATCAAACTGAAAGGTCGTGTAGAAAGCCGAATGAAGGCTACCGTTATCACCAGTACCGGCGATGATAACCTTTTGTCAAATGACGAAAAGGGTGATTTGGAATACCGCCGTAATCAGTTGAAGAAACTACAGAATGAAGTGGTTGATATTGAAGATATGGATACGGGAGTGAACATTGTAGACTTAGGGCTGAATGAGTTCCGTCTGGATTTGCTGGCAAACTTAAAGGAGCATCCCAACATGGACTTGACTCCCTTTGGAATGTGTGCGGTGGTGAGTGCTTCCGACTTGGTAGAGCCGGGCGTAATGTATGTGCTGAAAAATAAGAACAACGGTGTCAACATCGATCATTCCAATTTGCTTCATCCGTTTTATATGGTTTATCTTTCACATACCGGGAAAGTAATTTGTGACCATTTGTCACCAAAAAAGTTATTGGATAAGATGCGTTATGCTTGTAAAGACAAAACGGTACCTGACAAGGCGCTTTGTAAGCAGTTCAACAAAGAAACTCGTGATGGGAAGAATATGCGGCATTACAGTGACCTGTTGCAATCGGCCATAGAAAGCATTATTACGGTGAAAGAAGAGAGTGACATAGACGATTTCTTGAATGGTGTGCAGGGCAACCTGTTTACTGGTGAGATACGTGGTTTGGACGATTTTGAGTTAATATGTTTTTTGGTAATTAGATAGCTTATGTACGGTCTTCCCATATCTACAGAACGGAAACGGCAGTTGCCCAAGAAGGCGATTTATGCCAAGTTTGATTTGAATTCTGTCCAACGCGAGAGCTTCGATGCTGATATTGCCCGCATTGATATTGTGGCGGTTATATCCCCGGTAACGATACCGGCATTGAGCGAAGGAACCGAGGTGAAGGAGTTTTATGTACTTGATGTGCAGATGAAGCGTAAGGAATACGATGCAAAGAATATCTTGCTACTGACGCGGCTGATTGCGCAAAATATGGTTTTTGCACTGCAATACGAAAATCAAGTGCAGTTTGTCATCTTCCACACTAAGTTGTTTACAACTGCTTGGCAACCCGTTGAGCAAGCCACCTTGCCGCTGTCGGGGCTTAATCTCGATATTGTTTGGGAGAATATTGTAAAAGAGATTGGGCAGATTGAGATAGCCGATGGTCATACGCTGGTCGAACAAATAGCTGAGAATGACCAACGAGCCAAGTTGCTTGCCCAAATAGCGACACTTGAGCGTAAAATGACGAATGAGAAACAGCCTCGTCGCAAACGGGAATATTTTGAACAGATTAAAAAATTAAAGGAACAGATATGAGTGAACCTATAAAGCATCATTTTGTGCCACAATGTTACTTAAAGAAATTTTCTTTAGACAAAATAAATGTTAATTACTACGACAAAGAATTGTGTAAATACGACAAAAAAAAGATAAACGAAATATGCCAACTTGAGAATTTCTATAAGCTAAGCCAATCAGCGCCTTATTATATAGAAACAGATTTTTTTGCCAATAATTATGAAGATAAATTAGGTAAGATATTGGCTCATTTTGAGAAAATTGATTACTCTGTAAAACAGATTTCTTATGACAAAAATCTCAGGAACAATCTGTCAAGACAAATTGTATTGCAATATATGCGTACCCCTTTTTATAGAGATACAAAATCTGAGAATGAGTTAAACGCATATTATGAATTAATGATATATATATTGAGGACATGTAATTTTGAGGTCGATGAAATAGAATTTAAAGCAAATAATAAGGCTGAATTTCATAAAACTCTTTTGCTTGAAAATATTGATGATATAATTAAAGATATTGCTGATGCGAATTGGGAACTTTTATATGCTTCTTCCGATGAATTTTATACATCAGATAATCCTGTTACCATAATTGCGAGAAATGATATGCCCGTGACATATTGTGATGCTATAAAATATTTTTCTGAAATCTATTATCCTCTTAATTCAAAGTTCACGCTACATATTAAAGCACAACGACCTGTTTCGGTAAGAAAAATAAACATACGAGTTTGCGACAGTGATGAATTATTAGCTATCAACAAATTAATTGTAAAAAATGCCGTCAAATATGTTATTTATACTAACCAATTTAACTAATATCAAATATGGACAAACTGAAAATGCATAGCCTCGATGTGATAGGCTCAAACATAAAGAAGATACAGCAGTTGTTCCCAAACTGTGTGACGGAACGGTTAGGTAAGAATGGTAAGCCTGAATTGGCCATTGATTTTGAAAAGTTGCAGGCCGAATTATCAAACGAGATTATCGGCGAGGGCGAGGAGCGCTATCAGTTTACTTGGCCCGACAAACGATCCGCTAATCGATTGGCTAATATACCTACAACGATGACCTTGCGCCCTTACTGCGAGGAGAGTGTGGACTTTGACCATACACAGAACCTCTATATCGAGGGCGACAATCTCGATGTGTTGAAAGCGCTGCGCGAAACTTATTTGGGTAAGGTGAAGATGATTTATATCGATCCACCCTACAACACTGGCAATGATTTTGTCTATAACGACGATTTTGCACAAAGTCGTGGCGAATTTGAAGAGACAAGCGGACTGTTCGATGAAGAGGGTAACCAAACCATCGACCCGATGCAGCGCAATACAGAGAGCAACGGTCGCTTTCATACCGACTGGCTCAACATGATTTATCCACGTTTGAAAGTTGCTCGCGACTTGTTGTCGGATGACGGGGTGATTTTTATCTCAATTGACGACAACGAGGTCGAGAATCTACGTAAGGTATGTGATGAGATTTTCGGAGAACAGAATTTTATTACATCCATTATTATTAGAGCTAATAGTCGTGGACAGACATATAATCAAATAGCCAAAACTCACGAATATATCCTTGTATATTCAAAAACATCGACAGCAGAGCTATTTGATTTGGAAAAGGATATGGAAAAATCTGATCTCAATTTAAAAGATGATATTGGAGCTTTCAATATAAGGGAATTAAGAAATAGAAATCCTAAGTTTGGGAAGCATAATAGGCCAGGTTTGTTTTATCCAATATATGTGAATCCCAATGTAATTGATCGTGATGGTTTCCATTCTATTTCTTTAAATAAAGATGATGAATATTGTATCGAAGTGTTCCCATATAATTCAATGGGGAAAGAGAGTTGTTGGAGATGGGGAAAAACTAAATTTGAAATAAATTGTTCGGAGAATACACTCAGAAGCAATATTGTAGCCAAAGAAAAATCTAGTGGTGGATATAATATATATGAGAAATATCGCAAAACGACATATAAGCCTAAATCTATTTGGGACGATAATATTTTCCTAACAGAAACAGGAACCGTCAAATTAAAAGAGTTAGGATTTAATGGTGAATTCGATTTCCCTAAACCAACCGATTTAGTTAAACGATGTTTGTCTTTATCTACACAAGAAGATGATACTGTTCTTGATTTCTTTTCCGGTTCAGCCACGACGGCCCATGCTGTAATGCAACTCAATGCCGAAGATGGAGGCAACCGCAAGTTTATTATGGTACAGTTGCCAGAAAAGACCGATGAAAAGAGCGAAGCTTATAAAGCCGGATACAAAAACATCTGCGAAATCGGCAAGGAACGCATACGTCGTGCCGGCAAGAAGATAAAAGAGGATAATAAAGACAAAGAAGGCATAGAAAAACTCGACACCGGGTTCCGCGTGTTGAAACTTGATTCCTCCAATATGGAAGATGTGTATTATACGCCGCAGGAGTTTACGATGCAATCGTTGTTCAATGAAAATGTAAAGGCAGACCGAACAGGCGAAGATTTGCTGTTTCAAGTAATGCTCGACCTCGGTATAGAACTTTCGGCCAAGATTGAGACTCAACAGATAGCAGGCAAAACAGTCTACTTGGTAGATGATAATTACCTGGTAGCTTGCTTCGACTGTGATGTGACTGAAGCCACCATCACGGAAATTGCCAAACTGCATCCGATATACTTTGTCATGCGCGATGCTTCGGCGGCCAACGACAATGTGATTGACAACTTTGAGCAACTGTTTGAAGCATATAGCAAAGATACGGTAAGAAAAATCTTGTAATCAAAAAGGATAGAAGAATGGGAGAAAACAAGATGATTATCTATACCTCTATCGACGGGCAGACTAAGATTGATGTCAGACTGGAAGATGAAACCTTGTGGCTTACACAAGCTCAGATGTGTGAGCTGTATCAGACCAGTAAATCGAATGTCAGCGAGCATATCAAGCATATCTTTGAAGAGGGAGAATTAGATGAAGAGTCAGTTGTTCGGAAATTCCGAACAACTGCTTCGGATGGGAAATCATATAATACCACATTCTATAATCTCGATATGATTATAGCACTGGGGTATCGTATCAAGTCTGTGATAGCCACCCGTTTTCGTCAATGGGCAACACAACGGCTGAAAGAATATATGATAAAAGGCTTTACGCTGGATGATGACCGGTTAAAAAAATTGGGAGGCGGAGGCTATTGGAAGGAATTGCTGGAACGCATCAGGGATATTCGTGCTACGGAAAAGGTCTTTTATCGTCAGGTATTGGAAATCTATGCTACAAGTATAGATTATGATCCTCGTGCTTCCGTAAGCCAGGAGTTTTTTAAGAAAGTACAGAATAAAATTCATTATGCGGTTCACGGACATACGGCTGCTGAACTGATTGTGGAACGGGCAGATGCCGAAAAGGATTTTATGGGTTTGCTGACGTTTAAGGGTACTCAACCTACATTAGTAGAGGCCAAGACTGCCAAAAACTATTTGGATGAAAAAGAACTTCGTGCGATGGGACAGCTTGTTTCCGGATATTTGGATTTCGCAGAGCGTCAAGCAGAGCGTGAACAGCCGATGACCATGAACGATTGGGCAGAGTATCTGGACCGGATTCTTACGATGTCGGGAGAACAACTCTTGCAGGGTTCTGGTAATGTGTCACATGCTGAGGCCATGGAGCACGCTACAAACGAATACCGTAAATATAAACAACGTACCATAAGTGAGGTGGAGCAGGATTATTTGGACTCTATCAAGGCTATTGACAAATTGAGCAAAAAAGGTAAGAGGGATTAAACAGAAAATGAATCAAAAATGAAATTCAAGTTTAAGATACAGCAATATCAGACCGATGCCGTAGAAAATACGGTGGCGGTATTTCGTGGGCAACCGTCACATACTTTATCGACCTATCGCAGGGACTTGGGTACCTATCAGAACCAACGGATCACATACAAGGAGGAAGAGGCCGGCTACGGCAACCACCGTTTGGAACTGGACAAGCAGACGATACTTCGGAACATCCGCTTCGTACAGAATTTATACGATATAACTCCTTCGGAAACACTGTCTAAGGGAGTGGCACCGGTAAATCTGGATATAGAGATGGAGACCGGTACAGGTAAGACCTATGTCTATATCAAGACGATGTTTGAGCTGAACAAACAATATGGATGGAGCAAGTTTATTGTGGTGGTACCTAGTATAGCCATTCGTGAGGGCGTAGCTAAGAGTTTCACCATGCTGGAAGAGCACTTTATGGAACTCTACGCCAAAAAAGCCCGGTGGTTTGTTTACGACAGCAGCAATCTGAAAGAGTTGGACAGCTTTTCGTCAGATTCGGGATTGTATGTGATGATTATCAATACGCAGGCCTTTGCTGCCTCTATGAAAGAGGGCGGTCGCAGTAAGGAGAGCCGTATTATATACTCCAAGCGCGATGAGTTTGGAAGCCGCCGTCCGATTGATGTGATTGCGGCCAACAACCCTATTGTCATTATGGACGAGCCACAGAAGATGGAGGGTGATGCTACTCAGGCTGGCATCAAACGATTCAATCCGCTATTTGTGTTGAATTATTCGGCTACGCACAAAACCAAGCACGACACAGTTTATGCACTCGATGCGTTGGATGCCTACCGCCAGCAGCTGGTAAAACGCATCCATGTGAAGGGTTTTGAGTTGAAGAACCTGCGGGGTACAAGTGGCTATATGTATCTTGATAGTATAGAACTTTCGCCCAAACGGCCACCCATGGCTCGTATTGAAATCGAGACCAAAACAGCATCGGGCACCATCGTACGAAAGACTAAAACTTTCGGTACGGGTGACAGTCTGCGTGAAGAATCAGGGTTAGCTGAATATGAAGGTTTTACATTGTCTGAAATCAATGCCAAAGGTTATGTTACATTCTTGAATGGCGTCACACTGCGAAGAGGAGAGGTAACCGGAGACACGAATGAGTTAACGATGCAGCGCGTACAGATAAGGGAAACTATCAAGTCGCACTTTGAAAAAGAACGGCAATTGTTCAAGCGGGGTATCAAGTGTTTGTCGCTTTTCTTTATTGACGAAGTTGCCAAATATAAAAGTTACGACGAAGAGGGAAATGAAGTGAAGGGTGTGTTCCAAAAGATATTTGAAGAAGAGTATGCACGCCTGGTAAGTGAAGAGTTCCACATTTGGGACGAGGATTACAATGAATACCTACGTCGGTTTGTACCCCAAGAGGTACATCGTGGCTATTTCTCGATAGATAAGAAAACAAACCGGGTAATAGATGGAAAGGTAGAGAAAAAGACCGGCCTGTCGGATGACATATCGGCTTATGACCTGATATTGAAGAATAAGGAACGCCTGTTGAGTTTTGACGAACCTACCCGTTTCATCTTCTCACACTCAGCACTGCGTGAGGGTTGGGATAACCCGAATGTATTTCAAATCTGTACGTTGCGACACTCTAATTCAACCACAGCCAAACGGCAGGAAGTAGGACGTGGCTTACGCCTTTGTGTGGATAAAAACGGAGCCCGTATGGACAAAGAGTTATTGGGAGATGATGTACATGAGGTCAACAAATTGACTGTCATAGCCAATGAAAGCTATGCTGATTTTACCAGTGCATTACAGAAAGAGACCCGTGAGGTACTGCGCGAACGTGCAGCCAAAGCAACTGTAGCCTATTTTACCGGCAAGCAGATAAAGATTGGAGAAGAGCTTCATACCATAGACGAATTGGAAGCAAGTCGTATTATCATCTATTTGGAAGACAATGGCTATATTGACGAAGATAAGCATATCACACCTGAATATCGTGAGGCTATAGCCAGCGGCAACGTAGCGCCATTGCCACCAAAATTACAACCGATAGCCGAGGGAGTTACCCGACTGATCAATTCCATATTTGATCCGAAAGCTCTCGATGATATGGTGGTGGAAGAGAAAACCACTATTCCGGAAAATAAGCTGAATGAGAATTTTGGCAAAGAAGAATTTCAGGCATTATGGAAAGAAATCAATCATCAATATGTTTACACGGTAAGCTATGACAGCGACGAGCTAATTGAGAAAGCTATTCTGCATATCAATGCAGAACTGGATGTAAAACAGCTTCGTTATATTATGGTTGAAGGGACCCAGGATGAAAAACAGGTTACAGAATTTGGCGATACCCGGTCACAATCGCATCAGTTGACCGATGTATGTACCTCGACGGTTCGTTACGATTTGGTAGGTGATATTGCCAAAGGGGCAAGCCTCACTCGTCGAACGGTTGTGAAGATACTGCAAGGTATTAAAGAAAGCAAGTTGTATCTGTTTAAAAATAATCCCGAGGAATTTATCCGGAAAGTTATCAGCATCATCAAGGAACAGAAGTCCACGATGATTGTAGAAACAATTCACTATAACATGACCGAGGGAAAATACGATAGCAGTATCTTCACAGTAAAGAGTAAAATGGACTTTGACAAGGCTTACGAAGCGAAGAAACATATAACCGACTATGTATTCAGTGACAGTAAGGGAGAGCGACAATTTGCCCATGATCTTGATGAAGCCAAGGAGGTTGTAGTATATGCCAAGTTACCGCGGACCTTCCAGATACCGACACCTGTTGGAAATTATGCACCGGACTGGGCTATTGCCATGGAGGTAGATGGAATAAAGCATATTTTCTTTATTGCTGAGACTAAGGGGTCGATGGGCTCTATGGAGATAAGGGGGGTAGAAAAAGCAAAGATAGAGTGTGCCGAGAAGTTGTATAACTCTATCTCTACGTCCAAGGTAAAGTATCACAAGGTAGCTTCATATAGTGATTTGTTGGATGAAATGGGTAAAGAGTGTTGATGATTCTAAGTAAGGATAACAAGGATGAATCTGTTGTGAGTAGTGTAAAGTATTGTGTTATACATTTTTTTATAGAAAACTCATAGGCTGGAGAGTAGTCAAAGCCATGGGCTGAGACTACTTCTTCGGCTAGTGTAAAATTTGCTCATTATCAAGATAGTTTCCTATTAAAAACTCAATTGAATGCTTAGATTTGTTTTGCTCAATATTTTAAATAAATACATTTTCTTGGTTATTTATAGGGCGATTTGCTCTTCCTGAAGTTGTTTTTGTGCAAATTAAGTCTTTTGTAGACATATAAGTTTCCCATTATACGTATTATTTGATTCGAAAATTGTCGTTGTGAATGGTATGTTACGGAAAGAATAAACATGTTAAGCACATATAAATAATCCTTTAGTTATAGTAAACGGATTGTTTACTTCGGCTTTTTTCGTAACTTGCGTGCCCTTATCATCAAAAAATCATAGGAAACGAATAATGAAGAGATCTCGTCGCCATACAGGCATACGGACGTTTTCCGCTATCATACTGCTGATGGTGATGCTGCTACAAGTGGGGGTAAAAGGCTTTCACAGGCATCATTGTGTGGAGACGGCAAGCGTGACTTGTAGCGACTGTGAGCATCATCGTGTTCACGACGGACACATTCTCAAGTGGAATGGCAGTTGCGATGACTGTATCGTCTGTCAGTTGTTCTCTTCTCCTTTCTGTAAGCCGCAGGGTATTCAACTCAATGTTATCCCTGTTCGGTATCAGCAACCTTGCATGTGCTTCGTTGCCGCCATTCTGGATGTAAGCAGATGCAGCATCATTCCCCGGGGGCCTCCGGCTTTTCTATTATAATATGTTTGAAACTCTTTGCCAATGTGTTGGTTGAAAAGCGCTTATTTATGCATTTATAATAGAAACAACAATGAAAAGATACATATTTATGGTGTGTCTGCTGGGCGTATGTGCCACAGCATTCGCACAGGTTCAGCATGACCATAGCGCATGCTACGAGGATAGTATAAGCTCTCTGAAGGAGGCTATATTGAGTGAAGTTACAGTTTACGGATTGACCGGTACGCAGCGAATGAAGGATTCGCCCATCGCTTTTTCGGTTATTTCGCCCAAGAAGTTACATCAATCGTTCGGTACCAATATCGTGGATGCCATTACGTTCCAGCCGGGTATTTCCCAGATTTCTACGGGAGCGGGTATCAGTAAGCCGGTTATTCGTGGACTCGGTTATAATCGGGTGGTGGTAATAGAACAGGGTATACGTCAGGAAGGTCAGCAGTGGGGCGATGAACACGGTCTGGAGGTGGATGCCGAGGGAGTTCATTCGGTAGAGATACTGAAAGGTCCGGCTTCGCTGATGTATGGCAGTGATGCGATTGCCGGTGTCATGATTCTGCATCCTGAACCGTCGCTTATGCAGGGAACGATGCAGGCAAAGGTAGGAGGTGAATATCAGTCGAACAATGGTCTGTACAACTATCATGCTGGTTTTGCAGGGAACATCGATGGATGGATGTGGAACGTGCATTATGCTGATAAGGCTGCTCATAGCTACAAGAATGCACTCGACGGGTATGTGCCTGGTTCTTGGTTTAAGGAACGGGATGTGCAGGCGATGGCAGGTGTTAAGAAGAGCTGGGGACATTCGTGGCTGCGTTTTTCGCATGTGAATTTTACTCCCGGCATTACTGAGGGTGAACGTGATGAGGAAAGCGGACAGCTTGTATGGGAAAAGGGAAATTCTCCGAAGGCGTACAGTTGGCATTTGCCTTTCCAGCGGGTACTTCATACCAAGGTGGTGAGCGACAATGCGTGGTACATTGCAGACGGGATGCTGAAGGCTGTCGTGGGTTATCAGCAGAACTATCGCAGGGAGTTTGAGGAGGCTATGGATGAAGCGGAACTGGCTATGCGATTGCATACGGTGAACTATGACTTGCGGTATCAGTTGCCACTTGCCAACGACTGGAGTATTGCTACGGGGGTGAATGGAATGTGGCAGCGGAACTTGAATCAGGCGGAAGAGATGCTCATTCCTGATTATCGTCTTTTTGACTTTGGCTATTTCTTTACGGCCAATAAGCAGATAGGGCGCTGGAGTCTGTCGGGAGGTGCGCGTATCGACAACCGGCATTTGCATACTCAAACGGCGGAGAAGGATGGAAAGTTGCATTTTGAAGCGTTGGGTAAGGACTTTACCGGAGTGACCGGAAGTCTTGGAGCGGTGTATAATGTACGTGAAGGGATGAATCTGCGGTTGAATCTGGCTCGTGGTTTCCGTGCGCCGACTGTCAGTGAACTCTTGTCGAATGGAGTGCATGAAGGTAGTATTCAGTATGAACTGGGGAACAGGGACTTGAAGTCGGAATACAGCATGCAGGTCGATCTCGGCATGGATTATACATCGCGTTATGTGGCTGTCAATGCATCTCTTTTCAGCAATTGGATTGATAACTATATCTTCCTGGGCCGACTTCCTTATGAAACGGAAGGGTATCGCACTTATCAGTATCGTCAGGGCAATGCACGGCTCATAGGAGGAGAGGTATTTGTAGATGTGCATCCTGTAGAGCCCTTACACTTCGAGAATACATTTTCGTACGTACGTGGTGTTCTGTTAAATCAGGCAGCCGAGAGTCGTAATCTCCCGATGATGCCTGCACCCCGATGGACATGTAATCTCCGGTATGAGTTTCCCGATTTTGCCCGGAAGCGTTGCAGACGTGCGTTTGTCAGCTTGGGTATGGAGTACAATCTTCGTCAGGACAATTATTATGCGCTTGATAATACTGAGTCAGCTACTCCCGATTATGGCATTTTTAATTTTGCTGCCGGTATGGACTTGCATGTATTTGGTCACAACTGCATCGAGCTGAGTCTGTGTTGTCAGAATCTTTTTGACAAGGTATATCAATCTCATCTTTCGCGTTTGAAATATGCCGAAGTCAACAAGGTTACAGGTCGCCAGGGGATTTCGGCTATGGGGCGTAATATCTGTTTGAGGGTGAATATTCCGATTGATATTCATGTAAGATAAGAATTCTATTAAGGCTGGCTTCGTTTGTGAGGCCAGCCTTTTTTATGATCTGTTACTTACTGAAATGTGTCTATAGATGTATCTTAAGACGATGAAAAAAGTCGTGTGATTTGTTTGTGGTTATAGAAAGATATTATACCTTTGCTATATGTAAATTGTTGATATATAGTATGTTTGTGTAAATAAATCAACTTGGGTCTGAACGGAGAATCATTGACTAGGGGGGATTTTATGAATCTTACGTAGAACGTAATGTATGAATATAACATACTAAAAAAATAATATGATGCAGTAGCATTAATGGAATAGGTAAATTCTTTATGAGTTATATAAATAAAATTAGCTATCAGATTTATAAGGTCGAGAAGAAGCCTTACCGGCAGATGCTTGATGAGTTGTTCTCTCATCTTGATGTAAAGCAGGCTGTGTTGCGCATCGTGCTTTTTGGAGAGGTAGTCAGTAAGGACGATTATATGTGGCGGTTGGCGCAGTTTCGCAGAAAGGCAGAAGAGTATTTTCAGGATGCTTTGCCTGTAGTGACATTTGTTGCGCAGAAGCCTCTGGATGCCGAATTAGTTTTGGAGGTACATGGTTACATGTCTGAAAGGAATGACCGGTTGGAGTATAAATCTTACGGAGGTTTTCCTTATGTGGTTCTTACAAATGAGTGTGGACGTTTTTTATATGCTGGAGGTGTGTGCGTTTCTTTTGACAGTGACATCTATACTCAGTCTAAGGAGGTTTTTCGTGTGTTGGAGTGTATCTTGAACCGTGAGAAATTTTCTGTTGGTTCGATTGTAAGACAGTGGAATTATATTGACGGCATTACTGCTTTCGATAATAACGGTGACCAGCATTATCAGATGTTTAACAATGCTCGTTCCGAATTTTATTTGTCTGATACCTGGAAGAATGGTTATCCGGCTGCTACGGGTATTGGTACTCGGGGAGGGGGCGTTATAGTAGATATTGATGCTGCAATGGCCAAGGAAGTTTCTTTTTCTATTTTACCGATTGACAATGAACTACAAGTTGCGGCTTATTCGTATTCAGGTTCTGTATTGGAAAAGGCGGACACTGGGAAAACAACTCCGAAATTTGAACGGGCAAAAAGTTTACAAACGGGTGATTGTTGTATGATGTATCTGTCTGGTACAGCGGCTATACGAGGTGAAGTAAGTCTGGCGGAAGCGGATGTGGTTGCTCAATTACGTATTACACTGGAAAATATTCGTCATTTGATAGGGGATGTGTCGATGAAACTTTTACGTGTATATCTTAAGAATGAGAGTGATTATAATAAAGTACACGATAGTTTAGAAAGGGAGGGGGTTTGTATTTCTTATCTGTTGGCTGATGTGTGCCGTGATGAACTACTGATAGAAATAGAGGGTATAGCATGGTGTTCTTTTGGTCGGGAATAAGAATAAGTTCCTGTTTGATAATAAAATCCTGCTAAAATCTCACTTTTTTTCATCGGGAAAGATTATCTTTGCAGCCGATTTTAAAAAGTTTTAAGATATGGTTTCACAAGGTATATATTCGATTGTTTTGCTGGTGTTCTCGAATATCTTTATGACATTTGCATGGTACGGACACCTGAAAATGCGTGAGGAATTCAGTTGGTTTGCCGCATTGCCGCTGATTGGAGTTATTGCTTTCAGTTGGGCGATTGCTTTTTTTGAATATTGTTTACAGGTTCCGGCCAATCGTCTGGGATTTAAGGATAACGGCGGACCATTCGACATTATGCAGTTGAAGGTGATTCAGGAGGTGATTACACTGACGGTATTTACCGTATTTTCTATGATTGCCTTTAAAATGGAACTGAAATGGAATCATCTGGCTGCTTTCTGCTGCCTGATTCTGGCTGTATACTTTGTGTTTAAGAAGTAATTGAAAAATTATTTATTTTTCGCATTATAGAAAAGGTGCGTCATGATTGTGATATCGTGACGCACCTTTTGTGTGACGGTTATTGTCAGTTCTGTTGTTCACGTAAGCGGCGGGTTTGCATTTCCACGTCGTATACGTTGTGATTTGTCTTATCTCGCTTTAAGAACTCTTGTCGGCGAATGGAATCTTCGGCTGCCCGCTGTCGGATATAGCGCTGGTAGTCGGGAAGTGCTTCGGGCTGACGGGAGTTGGTCTTTGGCTTTTTCTCCGGCTTTTTCTCCGGCTTTTTCTGCGGCTTGTCTGCCTTTACGGAATCGGGTTGCGACGTATAGATGGGCAGCAAGGGCATCGACTGAAAGGCTGGAGTGATTTCTGGAGCTTCCAGCTTCAGTGAATCGTTGTCCGGGTACAGATAACCGTCGTCGTAGGAAAGAATCTCTTCGTCGGTATCATGGACTTGCGTACTGTCGGCCGATGCTTGTCCGGATTGGTTGGCAATGTATTTTTCCAGTCCGGCATGGTCTTGCTTGGTTGGAATATAGTTGGCATATTTTTTCCAGGCAACGGCGTGGGTACGGTTGTGCTTGATGGCACGTCCGCGCTTTGTCAGACTTTCGTACAGCAACTTGTCGAAGTCGACGGAAATGCTGACACCGGGGCCTGTCGGAGAATTGACATACAAGTATGTTTCGCCGGGAACGGGCTTTAAATCTCTGCCATATTCTCCACGGCGCTTTTGATTAGGATTTATGTTCCAATATATCTTCCATTTTTTCTCGATGGTCGGCATGACGTCGTAAACGGGATTTTCTCCGAACTTAGTCCAGATGGTATAGGGTTCGGCACGGATATATCCTGTGATTTTTTTAACTCGTGTGGAGTCGATCATGCTACGTGGCATGGATAGGTCTTCTTTGAACTGCATCCATTTCTTGTCCATCGGGGCGTTCAGAGGCTGGTATCGGTTCTCGTTGGGTACGAAGTCGAATTGTATCATCTTGATGGCATCTTCGTTCAGCTTTATCTCTTCTTCTTTCTTTTCGGTCTGTGCTGATAGAGGGGCGACTTCGGCTGCGAGAAATAATAGTCCTAAATATGTTGCTATGTGTCTTGTAGATGGCATAATGATTGCTTTATAAACCCTTTACTCGTCCGCCCTGCATCCATACTCTGCGGTAGTAGGGCTCATCCAGTCGGCTCACAATGACGCCGCGACTGGTACTAGCATGGATGAAACGGTTGTCTTTCAGATAAATGCCTACATGGGTGGCGGTGCGCTTGTTCTTTCCGTTATGAAAGAAAACAAGATCGCCTTCCTGAAGTCTGCTTTTACTTACTTTCCGGCAGTTCTTTTGTCTTTGTTCATCGGAGTTGCGCTTCAGGTGCTTGCGGTACACTTTCTTATAGATGTTGTATGTCAGTCCGGAACAGTCAACTCCTTTCATGGTGCTGCCTCCGGCACGGTAGGGAACACCTATCCAGTGGGCAGATTCGATATACAGGCGATGGTTGTCTTCCATGTCTATGTCCATATCGAGGCGGATAGCCGCTTGTGCCAGTTCTCGGTAGTCGTATCGGGGAGCACGTGTGCCACAGGAGCTAAGAAGGAGGGTGAGCAATATCCCGATGAAGCAGGTAATACGAACAGGATGGTTTGTGTAACGCATATATTTGTTTGTTGACATTTGGACAAATATACAATAATCGGTGTAAATGGGATATGTTTCCGGAGTTGGTGTTGGTATTTTTTGTTTATTTAAAAGGTTTCGGGGGCTTCTTTTAACGGGATTTAAAATTTTAAAATAGGAAAACAGAAATCTTTCTTGTTCTGTAGACAGAAAAATAAAAAATCTGCAAGTTTTGATACGTATGTATTTGCACTTGCAGATTAAGGGTAATGCTGAATAGATTATTGTTGTTAGGGTTTTTGTATGGCGAAAAAATGTTTTTGGCCTCTACTCTCATTGGCATATACAATAATTTCTGTTTGTTTACCTGCCTGTAACTCAATGTTGCCAGATGCTGTAATGTTGTAATTGCCTTCGTTACATTCCATGTATCCAAACATCATTCCATCTGTAATGGTTTGAGGTGGTACAATAGCTTTAAATGAATTGGTTCCGTTGGAACACATTTTGATTGTTGCTTTGTTCCCTGTATTTGTAAATGTTTTATAATTCAGATTTACATTAGCTTTATAATACATGTCTTTTAGGGTGAAGCTATATACAGCGTTAAAGTTTTTAGGTGAAATTATAACTTTACTCAGGCAATGAGAAAAAGATAAATTGATGTTTTCTTTATCTGAAGATGAGGTAGTGTATGCTATCATTAAATCACTTGTCGTGTAATGATTGTATGCCGTTTGATCTGTCCAGACTTCAAATGTAAAGTTAGAACTACTTAGAGTTGAGTATGGATATATAGCATAATAATATAATTTACTACCGTCTGAAGGCAATTCTATTCCATTTCCCATAGGGGTAAATTTTGAATTTTCTATATATTGGTAGGGCATATTATTAGCATAGTTAGTATAGCCAATTTGGCCAGCAGTTACATTTCCGTTATCTTTCATTGCGTACACTCCAATCTGATCACCATTTTCAAATTTTGTATCAGAGGCTCTTGCAGGAGCCTCTGATGGGAAAAATGAAACGTAATTCTTTGGACTTTCTGGCATGTTTGCATCAGTTGTACAAGCTATGAGTAAACAGCAAGAAAGAGTAAGTGTAAGAAAAATATTCCGTTTCATAAAATTTTATTTTTTTGTACTGAATATATCATATATAGCGTTTGAAGGAGTGAATATGGATCTGCTTGGCCATGAAGTGTTTATAGATAAACCGTCCTGATCTTTAAAGACTCTGAAAACGCCTTCTTTCATTAACTCGTTATTGGGGTCATCTCCCTTTTCTACCATAATGACGGCATATTGTAAATTTTGGATACCACTTGTTGATTTGGTTCCTGAGATAACCAAAGCCGTTTTTGTATAAATGTTGGAGCTTTCTCCTTCTGTATTAAAAAATGCGGTAAAGTTGTTGCCGCTACCACTGATAAAAGCACCTTCACCCTTAGAGTCACTATTTCCTGAAACTGACGTGTGTTCGTAGTCGATAGTATTGTTAGCTGAATTTTGATTGCTGAGTCGGATATAGATGGAGTAAACAAGTTCGCCAGGCTCATAACCACCTACACCTTCATCTTCACAATATACGGTGACAAACGGATCTACCAGATAAGTCCCTTCTACGTTAGGAGGATTTACACCATTATAAATCGTCATATATTTTTCCAGTTTTTCTCTTATGTCTGCCGGAACTACATCGTTGAACCTGTTATCTACTTCATCCCAAGGATTAATGTCACCTACAAATTCGACTACCGCCTTATTATCGTTGTATGATAGAGTTATTTCTGCTTGAACACCCGATCTTAACTCTAAGTTAACGTGAGTTCGAAATAAATTAACGTGAGTTCGAAATAA
>ULTZ01049090.1_pt1 | contig 26392 bp, 54 predicted proteins | sample 1957981 | NCBI WGS metagenome assembly ULTZ01 (sample SAMEA4835745, study PRJEB28245) | human gut metagenome | biome: gut microbiome; material: fecal sample | place: Denmark | collected 2008
AGATGGACGGGTTCAAATTAGTAGAGAGGAAGTAAGAAAACGATGGGAACAAGGAAAATCTTGTCATCAAATTGCTTTAGAACTTTCCACTCAAAGTGCAACTATTTCAAACATTTTGTCCTATTTAGGTTTATATAACAAAGAAGAAATAAAAAGAAGAAAATCGTTAGATATAGCCCAAGCGCAATCAGAAGAGAAAATTTATCAATATTCTGAAGACGGTGAAATAGTAGATATATATGATTCTGTATTAGAAGCTTCAAGAGCTATCAATGGAAAAGCTGCTGGTATAAGAAGTGCAATTTATTCAAAAGGTAGTTATTTTGGATATTTTTGGATGAGAGGCACGGATAAACCTGAAGTTCGTAAAATTATTCGACCAAGGGTTCGGCCTGTATATCAATATGAAAAAGACGGTAGATATATTGCAGAGTTTTCCAATGCGGCAGAGGCCGCTCGCTCCATTGGAAAAACAGACGGAAGTAGAATTTTACAGGTATGTTCTGGAAAAAGAAAAACTACAGGTGGATTCATTTGGAGTTATGAAAGGAAGGAGCATTTATAATGTTTGGATATATTGATGGTTACAATTTCAAAGAAATGAATCCAATGAAGTATTGGGCTGCACCGTCTTCTTGGGATACAGAAAAAAAGAAAACAACTCTTATCAATAGAATTTATAGTGGTGAGTGGTGCGCCTCTGAAAAGAAGGATGGTTATTTTTCAAAGTTTGTAAAAGATGAGGATGGCAATATTCTTCTTTTTAGTAGAAGCCGAAATGTCAAAGGAGAATATCCAGAAAAGCATGAATGGGTTCCTCAGCTTCAACCTTTCTTTGAAGCCCTCCCAAATGGAACTTGTATCCTTGGCGAGTTATATCTCCCATCAAAGCCTGGTTCTTCTAATATTACCACACTTTTGGGGTGCTTGAAAGAGAAATGCATCGCGCGCCAAGAAAAAGGCGAAAAACTTCATTTCTACGCTTTTGATATTTTGGCTTATGATGGAACCAGCTATATGAACAAGCCAGCTAGCGAGCGTTTTGCTAAAATTGAGGAACTTGGGAAAGAATATACAAGTGATTTGGTTTCTTTTGCAACCTATTATCATGGGCAAGAACTTTGGAATAAGCTTCAAGAGATTCTGGCTAATGGCGGAGAAGGAATGGTTATTATTCGAGATAGCTCTTTATATCAACCAGACAAACGCCCCAGCAAGGACACGCAAAAAGCTAAGAAAGAACTTCAAGAAACACTTGATGTCTTTATCTATGGTGGGAATCCTCCGACCCGTCTTTATTCTGGAAAAGAAATCGAAAACTGGCAGTATTGGCAAAATACCGTTACGCACGAACTTATGTGCGGCGACCATTATAAGGAATATTTTGAGGGTGATACAATTGAACCTGTTACAAAAATGTATTATATGCGTGGTGCTGGTAGTCTAAAGATTGGCGTGTATAAGGATGGAAAACCGGTTCAGATTGGTAGTTTGAGCGGCTTAGATGATGAAATTTTGTTGAATTGGAAGGACTATATTGGAAAAGTTGCTGAGGTAACTTGTATGGAGGTTCTGCCTACAGGAGGATTGCGCCATAGTCGTTTCCTAGGTTGGCGCGCCGATAAGGCGCCTCGCGATTGTCAATGGGAGACAATTTTCGGTTGAGTAAATTTGAAGAAAAAATCGCGCGTATCCTTACAGATGCGCGCGTTCCTTTTATAAGAGAAAAGACTTTCAAAGATCTCAAGCACGGCTATCTTCGTTTTGATTTCTATTTCCCTCAAAAAGAGGTCTGTTGTGAACTAGACGGATTCCAGCACTTTGAATATACAAAATTTTTCCAAAAGAAGCGAAGTGATTTTACAAAAGCACAAGAGCGTGACCGCATAAAAAATTCTTACTGTCTCGCGCATAAGATACCTCTTTATCGAATTCCTTATTGGGAAATGGATAATCTCAATTGTGTAGAGGACTTATTTCAAGAGAAGTTTCTTGTCCATTCAAAATATCATAATGACGACATCTATCGAGAATATCGCAAAAGAATGAAGGAATCTAAATAATTTTCGACTTCTCTTCGGGAAGAAGTAATCGGGAGGAGTTCTAATTGAATTTTTCTAGTATTGCCAGTGCAATTGGCGGGTTCCTTGTTCTAATTTATTTAGTGTGGCAAGTTGTTGTAAAATTTTGTGGAGATAAGGAATGGTTCAGTAAACGTCGAAAAGAGCGTCGAAAACAAAAGGAAGAAGAAAATAAAAAGCAGCTCAAAGAGACTATCAAAGAAGTAATTGAGCCAATGCTTTTGGAACTAAAAGAAAGAGACAGTGAGCAAGATAGAAAATTGAATTGTCTTATTCATTCTTCTAATGATATGATGCGCGCGGAAATAGTAAAAATTTATTATCGTTATCTTCCACACAAGAAAATGCTTCAATATAGCCACGAGCTTTTGAATAAGCTATTTCATGATTATCACGACCAAGGTGGTAATAGTTTCATTGAAGATATTTATAATGAAATGAAAACTTGGCCAATTGTTAATAATGATAAAGATTTGAGGGAATAAATAGAAAAAGGACACATCGAAAGACGTGTCCTTTTTCTATTTATTTACCTTTTACGCGCTCAATGATTTCAGCCACTGCGCTGGAACCTGACATTAGAACTAGGCCAGTAATAATTTTGCCAGCAATAGTTGTCACTTCAACAAGACCACAGGCGAGAATAAGGTCAAGATTGAAGGAAAAGACTAGCGCGAAAGCGCCAATGCCAGCGACTAGTAGGGTAATATATTTACCAAAACTAAGTCCTTCCCATATAGGCTTAAACCGGTCCACTAAAAACCATAGTACAGCAGAGAGCGCAAGAATAAGAGCTAGCATTTCCATACTCCATTCCTCCATTCAGAAATATTTCTAAAGAAAAGAGGTCTCACATATTCCATAATCCATAAATTTGAAACTTTTGAAAAATTTTGCTATAATATTTATAGAAAATAAAGGAGGCAGAAAGAATGGCTCCTGTAACACAAGAGGATATAATTCATATCAATGATGTTTATTATAAATGTCGAACTTATGCAGAAACTGCGCGGCAGACTGGTTTTTCTGCCTCTACAGTAAAGAAGTATGTAATTACAGGGTATCAGCCAACAGAAGCAGTTAGAGTGGAAAAATTTGATAGGCCTTTGCCTGAGTTTGACCCAATGATTTTTGTTCAAAAAGAGGATTGGGCTTCATTCTGTGAATATACGGTAGAAGAGGCCGCGCGCATTGAAGAGCTTTGGAAGGAGATGACGTTATAATGGAGAAGTATTTTTATCTTGAGGAAAGTCCTTATCTTCCTACTTACTGTATGCTCTATACCAATATTGAGAAGATGCCTTTTCCAAATGGAATTAGAGGCTCTTATTCAATGATGGCTGCGCGGGTTCTTGGATTAGATTATGCAGACTTCTTGAGGTTCGCGCGCGATGTCCTCGAAGCAAAGATTATGGGCAAAGGTGAACGTTATCCTCGCGCTTATTTTAGAAAAACGCCCGAAGTCCTTCAGATGGTAAAACTACTGAATAAGCGAATGGAATTGATTATGGATATGCGCGCGAAGCCATACAACTTAGAAAGAAGAATTGATGGGTCAATCATAAAGGAGAATTTTGATGTATCTAACAGTTGAGTTGCTACGAAAATATGGCGCGCGCGAAGAGAAAATCCAAGAATTTGTTGGAAGATTTCCAAATGGTGTTGAAGCACTAGATTTTCTTGAAGAAATTGGTCCTGAAGCGATTGCTGGTAAATATAGTCCATGGCTTGAGGCATTATACTGGGGTTATCGAATGCTGCCTTGGACTACCAAAGAAAAAGAGAAATACTGTGAAGTTTTGAATATTGATAGTTCTTCTAGCGTCTATGAAAGTTATGATGTAGAAGAAAGTGAAAAAGTTATTCATTCTGACCACATTTATCTGAGCGGAAACATTGACAACTGTAGTAATATTAGAAATAGTAATTATGTTGCTTCTAGTGCTACAGTTGAAGGAAGTGATGGCGTTCTAAAGTCAGAATATATTGTGAATAGTAGTTTAGTTGATACTGGAATGGACATTCAAAGTTCAAAAGAAATTTATAAAGCATCGCATGTGAAGAAAAGTCAGAAGTGCGCGCGAGTCGATAGTATTGAGAATTGCGTCGGAATTTTCAGCTCTTCTGGATGTGAAGAGGTCTATTACTCTTCTTTTCTGAAGAATTGCCATCATTGTCTTTTCTGTGATGATATTGAGGATGCTTCTTTTAGAATCTTCAACCAACCAGTATCTGAGAAAGATTTCTTCGTAATTCTTTCGATGGTTGAGAGCTATTTTGATAACAAGCTTGAGCCTTTGATTGAAACCACAGTAAATGACGAATTCTATTTTGGCCTTGATTGGCATGTTTCGACGCACTTTACAAAGATTTACAGAAGCCTGTCGCAGGAGGTTTTCAATCAACTTTATAGACTACCCGGTTATAATGACTGGCTGATGTATCAGATTACATTGAATACTCGAAGTTTTCGAGATTTGAAAAATAACTAAATTTCGAGTATAATATTTATACAAAATGGTTGAGGAAAGGAAAAGAAAATGACTTATCATTGGAAGACAGAAGTAGCAATTCTTGAAAATCGCATCCATCTTCTTGAACAGCGCGGAGATAACGCGCCAATTCTCGCAAAGCTCAAGCGAAGACTTAGAAAGCTATTATCTAGCTCTTATTGAGCTATTTGGCGCACGACAGAAACTTACCGTGAATGTCTGAAGTGGCCTCAGTTGGGAAGGCTTACCAACTTTATAAAAAACCGAGCAATCAAGACAAAGTATTAGCTACACTTTGAGGAAGCAAAGAGGTGGGCGGGAGTCGGCTATCCCGTAGCTAGAAACCGGTTACGGACTAAACACTAGATGTTTAGCCCAAGCTATGATGTCATATTTCCGGGGCAATTTCGGTAGTATGACGGAGCTTTTGTCAAGGGTTAGGAGATTTCCACAGATTGCCTAGGGGTCTACCTCGTAGGAGGCTACCGAAAGAAAATCTCCATCTCCATATTTATCCTGCCTTAGCACAACGGTAGTGCAACCGGCCTATACCCGGCATAAGGCTCCAGATTAGGGCACGATCTCGGTTCGAATCCGAGAGGCAGGACCAACGGATAAAACTTGTTGTGAGCAAACTTACAAGTTACCTTTTTGACCTCACAGGCAACTATACAAGCATATCTTACGCGCAAACTAGATATGTCTTCCTTTTGGAGAAAGCTAATTGCGTGACAGGTTAGCGCTCCTGTCTAAGTTCAAAGCGTATTATACCCCCTTTTTAGTGTAATGGTAGCACACTCATCTTCGAAGGCTCTAAATTGTGAGGAGAAATAGTCCTTTGGGTTCTCCACTGCATACATCCCTAGCGGTTGTTATGTTGAGACCGATGGCGCGACGGTCGTTTATAATATCGCGCCACTTGTCTAAAATGCGGGTGTAGTATAATGGTTATTATGTCTGCCTTCCAAGCAGAAGATGGGGCTTCGATTGCCCTCACTCGCTCCACCGCCCCATGGGAAGTTTGCCTCCAATAAGTCTCATGACCACTACTAGATTGCACTAGTTGACTGAATAAAGGTGGTTTTATATGCACTTGTAGCTCAGTTGGTAGTAGCAATTGCCTTTTAAGCAATGGGTCGGGCATTCGAGTTGCCCCAAGTGCACCACTTTATTTGGAATCAATAGCTTGTCCATCTTTGGGCGACCCGTAATAGTCGGACATTTGAAAATTTCTTCTCGTAAATGTTTGAAATTTTTCTGAATTTTTTGTATAATACTTATACAAGATGAAGAAAGGTTGGATTTTGTGAAGAGTTCTTATCATGCAGCAAAAGCCATCTTTGACGCAATTGCCTACACTTTGACACGAGCTTCTTTCTCTGTGACAGGACAAGTTCCAGATTGTCAAGATATCACAGAAGCAACTAGAGCAATATTCAATGATTATATGGAAAACGAACTTGGAATTACTAAAATTGAAACTCTTGTATTTTGAGGGAAACGAAAATGGAAACTGAAACCACGTGGAAGCCCGAAGTAAAGAAAATGTCTCCCGAACAACTTGAGAAGTGGACAGCGCTTCGTAAAAAGTGTCAATTTTTTCCTTCTCGAAAGCCGTATTCGCGCAAAATCAAACATAAGAATCGAGAAAAAGAAGAAAACGAAATTTGAAAAATTCCTAAAATTTTGATATAATATTTATACAAGATGAGAGAGGAACTGGTCTTTTCCTTTCTACCAGTTCCTCTCTCGGAAAGTCCTAATGTGGCTTACTTGAAAACTATCCGATGTAGTTCAATTGGTTAGAACACCGCATTGATAAAGCGGAGATATTGGTTCGAGTCCGGTCTTCGGGTGGTTAGTAAGCAGTCCCAAGCCTGCACAAACACAGAGGGAGACTAATAGCGGTATTACAGTGGCCAATGTAATATCCAAAATTTCGAGACAGTCAAGTCTTCAGGCAGTAGAGATGTCTGATGAAACAACGACGGCGAAGGAGTCGCGACCTTCGGAGGAGCCAAGATAAACCTGGGAGCCGCCATTGGAGAAAAGGAATTTGTTAGTCAAATCAGTTTCGTGGTTCTGAAGTTCAAAAACCATCTCGCGCAGTTCCTACGGCGCAATATAAATAGATAGGCGCAATCTGGCATGGCATGGCGTGACGTTCAGAAGTTTCGATGCGTGGGCTTACCTATAAAACTCATGCTGGGTCTTTGGAGCCTTTTACCTCCTATGTGAAACAAAAGGCTTGTATATGGCACTGTAATCCAATTGGCAGAGATAGCGGATTCAAAATCCGTAAAGTGTGGATTCGAATTCCACCAGTGCTACCAACCAGTTTTTAGACTGGTGGAAATGCTACCAAAAGTGCATCCTTGGTCGTGGGAGTTATAGGATAAATGACCTAAATACTGCGCAGGTCGTCTAACAGTAGGACGCCAGACTCATTATCTGGAGACAACGTGCAACTCGTTCGTGCGCAAGACATCTAAAGAGAATACCTCCACGTGGTAGATGTTGGGTAATGCTAAATTCTCTATTTGTTCCTTGAAAATAAAATATCTTAGAACTCGATGACAAACATTCTGTGACTAGGAATGTCGAGGCGTCTTGGAAAGGGCGGCAGACAACGAACAAGGATACTTGTGGATACTGACCGGTGCGCGTGACGTGAGTTGCGTGCCAGAGAGGATGGACTCCTAACCCTAAGAGGCGGCATCGAGACTAACGCGAGTAAAGGTAGGACGCGCGTCGCTGGCGTATAGAGGCTTTCAAGATAATTGAGAGCTGAATCCTAATCTCCCTTAGTTGGTGACTGTGGGTGGAACTTTGATTAGGAAATAACCACAAGCCAGTTTGTTGTGAAACGAAGAAATTCGTGTATAAGACGTGTATGTGGCCTCTGAGTAGCCAAAGACAAGCACAATAATGATTATTGATGATAAAATCAAGAACTTGCTGAATGGCTGGTGAAAGGTTCTGGTAATCAATCCAGAAGAGACTATGCGCACATAAGTGCGGCTATGGGAAGTATGCGCGGGACGCTGCGTATGCTCAGCCCCATGGTGCTCTTGACTGAATATACTTGAAGTTAGTTTTCGGTAGGTTGAAGAACCCATAGATATTTTATTTTCAGGGAACAAATCCCTTTTGACGGAAAGGAACGTCAAATTTTTGAAATGATAGGAGAGGAACTATTATGGCAAGATTTTATAGCGATATTACAAACAAACTCTACGATAGCATGGATGACCTTGAAGAGGCTGAAAAGAAGGTTATTGCAAAACGAGAAGAGAAAAGAGTGGCAGAACAGAAGCGTGCAGACGAGCGCAAAGCTCGCGCGCAGGAAATTGATGAACTGCGAAAGACTTACGTAGACGCACGAAAGGCATATACAGAAGCTCTTGAGAAATTCTGTAATGATTACGGAACTTTTCATACTTCCATTTCTTCTGATAATCTTTTCGACTTTCTTTGGAGTTGGATGTAATAGGAACGGCGCCCTTGACTGGGCGCTTTCTTTTTATCAAAATAGAAATAGAAAGGAGAAAACAAATGACGCTTTACTTTGACAATGGACATGAGCCGAGGCGGCCCATTGGTCACCCTAGCACTAAGGAAAGTGCGTATAAACTGGTTTACAAGTTTTTAGAGGAGCACAACTATAAGGCCCCTTATACAAGAGAATGGACGAATGATATCAATGAGACTTGGATTGATGTTGGAAGTCACACAGAATTCTTTATTTGGTGCTAATTTATCAAGGTTATTTGGCGCGCGACTACTTAGAGATAGAAAGGAAAATATATATATCCCAGAAAAGGAGAATAGAATGAAGAAAAATGAAGATATCGGACTACTACCGCTAGTCCAAATTCCAGAAAGCGCGAATTATTTACTTCCCGATGATAATCTCCTGTCGTTCTACAATGATTTGGAAGAACGATTACTTTGGGTAACAGATGGAATTGATAGCTGTTCCTTGAATATTATTCATTATATTTTGAAGTGGAACCGTGAAGACAAGGAAATTGAGGTTTCTGCGCGAAAGCCTATTCGTCTTCTCATTTTTAGCCCCGGTGGAGAACTTGATGTTTTTACTGCCATTGGTAATATTATTCGTCTTTCAAAAACTCCTGTTATTGGTATCAATATTTCATGCGCTTATAGTGCTGCTGCGATGATACTTCTAATGTGTCATAAGAGATATGCTTTGAGCAGTGATGTCTCTCTTCTCTTCCACCAAGGAAGTTGTTCCGGCATTCAGGGAACTTATGACCAGATTGCTAATTTTATGAAAGAATATGATGAGCAGGTTTCTCGTCTTTCTCAGGTTATTCTCGATAGAACCTCATTTACAAAAGAAGAAGTAGATGAAAAGATGAAGAGTGATTGGTATGTATCCGCGCGTGAAGGCGTTGAGCGTGGTGTATATGATGGTATTATTTCTTCTATTGATGAACTAATCTGAGGAGGCCTAAATGGATTATACAGGAATTAGAGAAGTCTCGCTTACTCAAGAAGAATTAGCTCAATTTTATCAAGGAGATTTTCCAATTCTCAACTTATTAGAGAATCAATATGTTTTTCTTCGTGATGAGAACGGTAAGATTGTAGATAAGTTCTTCTGGCGCGCGGGGCATTTAGAGAGAGTTCCTTTTATCATTTTTTCTTCTGATTTTGTTGGTAAGATAAAACCGCGTAATCCAGAGCAAGAATGCGCTTTTCATCTTTTGCATGACCAAGATATTAGGGTGAAGTTGATTACAGGTCGATTTGGTTCTGGTAAGTCTATGAGCATGATAGCGCAAGCTGTTGAAGCACTAGATAAAGACATTGTTGATAAGATTGTTTACGTTCGTAATAATATTGCCGTGCGTGATACGGCAGAACTAGGTGCGCTTCCAGGGTTGAAATAATCTGGCTCTGGAAATAAAAATAAATCCTTTGAATTGCTGGAAACTCCTTAGAGCCAAATAAACCACAACGTAGTATTGAGAAAAATACAAGCGTGATGGTTTGAAAATTATTTGGATTGGATAATCAGCAGCTAAGTTCCGATGAGGAAAAAGTTCAACGACTATCCCAGAAGGGAGTAGGAGAAATCCGAAGTGGAGGAATACTATGGAGAATAAATATTATAAACCTTGTAGATTATCTCTACAGGAACAAAATCGTATTATACAATTATATACTAAGAATCATCTTTCAATTACTCAAATTGCAAAACAGACTTGTCATAAGTCATCAACCATTTCTAAAGTTCTTCATAACCATGATATTGAAGTTATTATTGGCCTGAGAAAATATCAACCGACCGAAGAAGAAATCAATAAAGTAAGAGAAATTATAGAATCTCATGGCAGTTACATTGAAGCTTCAAAAGCAATCAATAGAGATATTACTATTGTAAAAAGAATTGTTGAAGAAAATAATTTTTCTTATGACTATCGTCCGTATAATAAAAATATGAGGCATGATTTTTTCAAAGTTATTGATTGTCCAGAAAAGGCATGGCTTCTAGGATTTTTATTTACGGATGGAAGCGTTCGTCAAGTGGGAAATAGTTTTCAAATTCGCCTTTCTATTCAAAGAGAAGATGAGAACATGATTGAAGAGATTAGAAGATGGTTGAACCTTGATAATAAAATTCTTCATGATATTAGACCAGGGAAAGAATGCAGTGGAATTGAATTTACCAGTAAAGAAATTTTTGAAGATTTATCTAATTATGGAATTGTTCCAAATAAAACTTATTTGACAAATTCTCTTTTTATAGATAAAATTCCAGAGGCTTTCCGGAGAGATTATATTCGAGGGGTTTTTGACGGAGACGGCGGGCTAAGTTTTACTGGCAATATTTATGAAATTGACTGTAATTTTACAAGTCATTTTTATGAAACGGTTCAAGAATTTCAAGCATATATTGACAAGCAAATTGGAAAAACTAACCACAATAAGATTCAAGAATTTCCTGGGAAATGTCGTTGCTCATGGAGAGGACGCCAACAGGTGTTGAAAATTTTATCTTGGTTATATGATGATTCAAAAGTATATTTGAAAAGGAAATATGATAAATATTTATGGATAAAATCCACAGTATAAGATATAGTCTATTCTTACATAAAAGTGTAAGTAAAAAACAGAAATTGACAAGCTCCTTCCATATTTGATGCAATTTGCTGACCATGTTGGCGGGAAAGAAGCTCTTATCAGAATGATTTCCGAAGAAAAACTTGAGCCAATCCATCTAGGCTATCTGCGCGGGCGCGATATTCGTAATTCAATTATCTATGTCACAGAGGCGCAAAATCTTACGGTAGACCATATCAAGTTACTTTTGGGACGCGTTGGTGAGGGTTCCTATCTTTATCTTGATGGAGATTTTCATGCTCAGATTGACCGTTCAGTTTTTGAACGTTCTCCTGGCTTGAAACGAATGATTGAAGTCTTGGCCGGTAATAAGTTGTTTGGTTATGTAAATTTGGTAAAGTCAGAACGCTCTGAAGTTTCCGCTTTGGCTGACTTATTAGATGAAAATTGAAAAACCAGCACCGAACTTCCTGCGGCGCTGTTTTCATATATCGTAGGGAGAGGGTGTGAGTCCTCTCCTTATTTTATGGAGTGAGATAAATGGCATATCAATCTGTCTATTGGAAAAAATATGATAGGTCAAAGATGTTTTCTCAAATGGATGTCTTTTATAATTATCTTGGAGAAGACCCCGCGCGGCCTTCACTGGCAGTTTTGAAAGGAATGGCAGAAGACAGTTTCAATCGCCATTTGAATCAAATAAGAGAAATCTCAAAAAATGTTGAACCGTACAGGCGTATTGCTGAGGCAGAAAAGGAAAAGGAATTAGCTCTTTTGCGCGAGGTCTTTGGGCAAGACCTTCATATAAATCTTCAAGACAAAAATGATGTAAAGTCGTTGATTGAGGCATTGAACAGTGTTTTGAATATAAAAGATGTATATAATAGGAATGTTCGAACTTTGGAGCTTTCTAAGGGTAATATGAAAAGCGTTGTATCTTTCTTCCCAACCTATTTTCTACAAGTTTGGAATGAACAGTGGGAAGACATCTATTTAGCGACTTGTGACATGTTCGCGCGAGGAAAAATTACATTGGAAGATGCCTTGAAAAAAGAGGTCAATAAAAGAATTGATAATATGACAATTGAAGCAATAAATAGAATGTTGTCCGCGCGAGCTGAGATGAAGGATATGCGCGAAGACGATAAATATAATAAAGCTTACCAAGAATTGCTTGACGCAATTAGGACTCTTCCAAAGTACAGAAATGAAATCATCGAAAGAATTCGTTCAATTTATCAACTAGACAAGCTAAGTGATAGTATTACAGAGCAAATCAAAGGTGAAGGACACATAACAAAGAAACAAATAGAAAAGAAACTAAAAAATTCTGCTAAAAAGCCAGTTGAAATTCAATCAGCTTCGCGCGGAGGACTAACCTTAGAAGCTATTGAGAAAATGGTTTTCAACATGGTTGGAGACAGAATAGAAGCCAATGGTGGAATGGCTAGAACCATTCATACTGGTAAGATTGGTAATATGAAAGCAGATAATATTATGACAATTGGTCTTGCTCCTTCTATCATCGATGAATGGCTTGATGACATTATGGAGATTTCTGATTCATCGCGCGCAGACAATATAGAAAGAATTCGGCGTCTCGGAGAATTGACGCAAAATGCAGATAAAGGCTTTATAATCTATTCTAGTGATAAAAATTATACTTTGAATCAAAGGTTCCGTGAGCAATTTGGCTTTTCTGCCGGATCGGCATTATCTGCTCAATCATTTTATGATGTTACGCGCAATGTAAATAAGAACGCACGCACTTTTACTGGCTTATTGGTCAATACAATTGGCGGAGCTATAATGGATACCGAAGGAACGCGGGACCGTTTAGCAGAAATTATCGCAGAGGATATTGCCGTAATGCTTTTTGATGATTATCAGACGATTGGTGATTTTAGAGGAAAAGCAGGAGCTCGTGCTATTCATATAATGAATTTAGGTAATATAATGATACCTCTTTCTATCTTTTTGACAATGTTTGCTAACGCTGTTGAGCAAGCAGAGAGTGACCCTTCTGATTTTGTGAAGGTCGCTATTATGACACCTGAAATTGAATTCAAAACTTATTCAGAGCAACTGGAATGGCAGGTCAGAAAGAGGGCAACTTCTAGTGAAGCATGGAGTTTCCAGCGCGAGCAAGCTCTAGAAAAGACTCGGATTTCGGTTCGTTTCTTCCGAGAATTCCGTTCTTTCATCACCACGCTCGGCCAATAATTTGAAAATCAAAAAAATTTATGATATACTATTTATAGAAAGTAGAAAGGAAAGAGAATATCATGAAGCCTTCTTTTGAACTGGTTGCCTCTATCATTGATGAGCTTATTGAAGATACTGATTATGGTAACATTTATGACTATGTTTTTGACGGTGCTAGTGATATTAGTTGTTGGTTTTACGAGGTAGAGAACTATACTCATTTTGAAATGGCTCATGGCTATACAAAAATCGTCATTGAAAGCGATAAATTAGGTGATTGGGTTTTGAAAATTCCCATTCTCAACGAGAAAAGAAAAGATTTTTGCGCAATTGAGGCCGCTAATTACAAAGCTGCCTGTGAGGCTGGACTTGAGAGATTTTTTGCTCCCACTTTTTTCTTTGCTGAAATTTCAAATATTCCAGTTTATATTCAGAAAAAAGTTTATTGTTGCGACGGTGATGTTAGTGATAATTTCTATGATTGGACTGCCCGGCAGATGGAAGAAAGCCGCTACGAGTATGATACCGATGATGAATTTGATGACGCCGTTTATGAAGAGGCTTCTAATCTAACCACCCAGAGTTCTTTGCGCGCGATGTTTGAAGAAACAAATGATCTTGAAGATATTGATAAGCTTTATTGTTTTTGTAATAAATTTCATATCAACGACCTTCATTCTGGAAATTACGGTTTTGATAACGGCCGCGCGGTTATTATAGATTTCTCTGGTTTCTAATTTTTAGAGAACACTAAAGAAAAACCCACTTTAGAATAAGGTTCTATTGATTTCGTCGAAAAGGAGGAAAAATGAAAGTAAGAAAAGTGATTATTGCTTTGATACTTTCTTTTCTTCTCTTCTCTAATACAAGCGCGCGCTGCTTCAAAGAGATTGAGACAATAGCACGCGCGCAAATAGCAATTACACAATGTGAACTACTAAAAATTTCAAATAAAGTTATTTTGGATGCATTCCAAATTCCAAGTGTCCCTGCTAATGGCGAAATGCCAAAAAGTGGGGAAGAAATAGAGAAAGAAGAAAATGAAATTGAAATTCTAGCAAAATTACTGTTTTGTGAAGCGGGCGCGACTTCCTGGGATTGTCAAGTTTACGTTTGTTCTGCCATTCTAAATCTATCAGAATATACTGGCCGTTCAATCTGGGATATTGCGCATGATATAAATACTATGGCGGTTGCGCCGTATGTTGATTATGCTAGTCCGCTCCCTACGCAGTATAATATAATTGAATATGTGATGGGAGAAGGAAAGATTGAAGGAATAATGTTCTTTAGAACAAGTTATTATCATCCTTTTGGAACGCCAATCTGTTCTATTGATAATGTTTATTTTTCTTCTCCATAAGGAGGGGTAATGAATCAAATTATTTTACCTCATGGTAATGGCGCACCAGGTATTTCAAATTTACCAGAGTATGGTCTTGGCGTAGATACAAAAAATTTTTTGCTCTATTATAGGAAAAATAATCAAATAGTGCCAATCAACGCGCCTGCGCAAATTTTTATCTCAGGAAGTGAACCAACTGGCGATAAAGATATGATTTGGTTTGATGATAGCGCGCAAGAAGAAGTTTACTTTATGAAAATAAAGAGGAAAGGAGCTTCAGAATGGTTTACTCCGCTGACTAATTTAGTTAGTGGAACTTCTGGAATTTTGAGAATAAACAAAGGTGGAACTGGTAGGAGTTCTTGGGTTCAAGGCCAGATAGTTTATTCTCCTAATGGAAGTTCTCTTGGACAAATTCCAAACAAAGCTGGCGCATTATATTATGATGGTTCAGGTTCACCTAAGTTTGGAACTTTGCCTATTATAAGAGGAGGCACTGGTGCTACTTCTAAAAGTGGCGCGCAGAAAAACCTAGGAATTCAATATGGCACTGCCAGTATTACGACTAAAACTTCTGGCTCTAATTCTACTGTCACTGTAACTTTTCCAACTGCATTTTCTTCTGTACCGAAAGTTATCGTCAGCCAAGTATTCAATGATAAAAATATTGTGATACTAAAAGATAATATTAGTGCTACAGGTTTTACTGCTCTTCTTGAAAGTGGTTTTTCTAGTGTGGTAACGAGAAAATTTGATTGGTTAGCAATCTCAACATAAGTTCAAAAGGAGGCGAGAAAAATTTCTACTTCAACTATTCCTTCTAATTTGGTAATAAACAAATTTCCAAATAGAGAAGTTTATGAAAAGATAAAAGCGAAGGGAAGTCTCGGCGCGAATGACGTAAATGTTTTGGAGGATTATTCTGGACCTGAGCTGACCGAGGCTGACAAGACGGAGATCGCAGGCAAGGTCATAGCAGATGGGACGGAATTTGAGCTTTCCGACTTCCCAACTGCGCTGAAAAACCCCAAAGCTCTGACGTTTACGGGCGCGGCGCTGGAAGCCAACTCTTCGCAGAATGTATCGAACGATATTGAGCTCGGCGGAAGCGGCGTAACCGTGCGAATAAAAGGGTCTAAAGCAAACACGGATGCGTCAACATATCGAATCTGCTACTTCAACGGGACAACCTGGACCGGAGCAATACACCTTCAAAATGCTGAAGGGTACGCTTATGATGCCGTAACAGACACGATCACGTTCACGAGCAACAGCAATGCGCTTTACACAAAGCTCAGGTTCAGTTATCCTTCGACAACAGATTCGGCGGCGATTGTGGTGACGGTCAACGAGGCGATCGAGTAAGGAGGTAGCCGCATGATATATTTCGAACCGGGAATGTGGATCGAGGAATAAAATGATATACAAAAATCTCCTCTTCAAAAATTTGAAAAATTCTCAAAACCATGTTATACTATCTATAGAAAATAAAAGAAGAAAGGAGTGTGAAAAACTTGGCAAAAGCTAGTGACATTATAAAACTCGCAAAAACTTACGTCGGAACAAAAGAGTCTCCAGCAAATTCTAACAACGTAATCTTCAATACTCACTACTATGGCCGCGAAGTATATGATGGCCTGTGGGGCTGCTCATTCCCTTGGTGCGCCACGTTTGTTTGGGACATCTTCCGAATGGCCGGAGCTTCTAGTCTTTTCTATTATGGAAAGAAAACTGCCAGTTGCTTCGCTATCCAATCATGGGGTCAGCAACAAAAGCTCCAAGTCGGTCGAGATTGCGGCCAATGTGGCGACATCGTTCTTTTTGACTGGAATGCTAATGCGCAACCTGACCACGTTGGGCTCATTATTTCTCATAATGACGATGGCTCTTACCAGACCATTGAAGGCAATACTTCGGTTACTAGCAATTCAAACGGTGGCGAAGTCCAAATTAGAACTCGCCCCAAGTCTTGTATTATGATGATTATTCGACCGAAATATGAACCAGAGACTTCTAATCCGACCCCAACACCAGTAAAGGAGGAAAAAGTAAACGTGGAACTACCAGTCCTAAAGAAAGGCAGCAGCAATAAGTCTGTTCACGCCGCGATGGTTCTAATGAAGGAAAAGGGATATTATCCATATACAATTCCTGCTTGGGATAACCTATTTGGCGCGAAGATGGAAGAAGGCGTAAAGAGGATGCAAAGAGAGCATAATCTTGGCGTTGATGGCATCATCGGCGCGAATTCCTGGAACTTCCTTCTGAAGTAAATATAGAAAAGCCCCGAAGACTTTAGTTGTCTTCGGGGTTTATTTTGTTCCATAGCTCTTCCATTTTTTCTGCACAGCAATAATCAACCCAAAACCAATGGAAGATTAGCTCAATTGCGTGTTCTGTGTCAGGAAAATTTTCAGCGACCCGGCGCACCATTTGATCTGCGAATTCCTCTATTGGAGTATCATAGAGATTTAGATGAGTTTCGTTTGCTACGCACTTTATCCAAAGATAGAAAGAATAAATGTCTTGGATAATGGAGAAAAATTGGTCTTTTTTCATTTGTTTTCCTCGGTAGAAGAAGTTTGAGTTGCCATTATGTCGCATCAGCCTCCGTCCAAGTTTTTATTGTAATTGTCGCTCCGCCTCCAACAGAGGAACCGGGCGCAGTATAGAGTAGACCATTTGCGTCTACTCCAACAGACTGTGTCATTGCGCTAGTTTTTTCAACTGGTTTTACTCCTCCTAGAACAGATGCAGATGCCGTTGGGAGAGTATAGTCCTCTGGAACTTTTGTTATTTGATCAAGGATAGATTTATTAGAGTGAGAGTGGCGCGCTGTTGTATTTGCATTGACGTCGGTTGTTGTAGGTACAGTGATTGTTTTTTCTTCACTACCGTCATAGGTTGTAGTAACCGCGCCTTGGATTACTTTCATAGAGTAGGGATTTTTTAGAGAAGTCGGTATTTGAGTGTTCTCTAGTCCGATAATTGCGTCTTGAATCTCGTTGAGATTTTTCGCGGTTATTGCTGTCTCGCGTGAAACATATGTTCGTTTTGTAAGTGCCATTTTAGATAAAATCACCTCACAGATAATTTCTCTCTTTTGGAAGCAGAAAATTATCTGCGAGGCTTGACATTATTCAGTTATTTTATCAACTAAGAGTTATGCACCCTCTATGACTTCTTTGGCGGAGATGGTGCCGGAGTCATTTACGGTTATTTTGAATTTTTTCGTGGAGTTTTCAGTGGAAGAGAAGAGGATTAGTTCTTTGTCTGAAACTTTACTGTCAATATATTCCTTAACCGTATTCTGTACCTTATCAATCGCCGTTTTTACCACTTTATTCTGGACTGCATTTTCAGAAGTGGAGGAAAGAGCAGTGTCGATTGTGGGTTTGTTTTTGATATAGTCGGAAGCTGATGTATCATTCTGATTCCAATCTGCTTGAACTTGACTCTCTTCAACCGCTGTATCTACTAAGTCCTCTAATACTGCTCTATTAGTATTATGTGGCGTCTCCATCACATAGTCTATAACATCTTGCTTTGACATCTATTTCACCTCTTAAAAATAATATCTCTACTATAGTAAGTGGGATTTCTATCTAGTAACTTGACGAATTTGAAAAACAACCAAAAATCTGATATAATATTTATAGAAAATGAAGGAGGAAAAACGATGAGTATCTTCAAGAAAATTTCTCAGAAACTGGAGTATGCGGAGATGAAGAATGCAACAATTACCCCGAAGGGAATTTGCTTCCGTGAGTATTGTAAAAAAATCCGTGACCGTAAATGGACACCTGCTGATACTATTGAAGCATATGAAGAGGAGATTAGCATCGTGCGCGACCTCCTTGAACAGGGAAAAAATGTAATTTGTCGGGAAGACGTGGCGGATTATCTGTTCCAGCTGCTTTGTGAAGTAAAGGAGCAATAAGATAAGATAAGATGAGATACAAGAATTATGAACTAAGAAAAACAGAAGATCATAAGTGGGAAATTGTTCAGTGGTTTCCTAATAATCTAGTTGAGATCTGTACTGTTGTAATGACTCTCAGATGGGACGTGCGAAGTGGCTCTTTGAAAATTGACCCAATAACCTCTCGCATCATTCAAACATACAGCGTAAGAAATTTTGATAAATGGCTTGATATCTGTCTAAAGTTTATTGAGCTTTCTGAAGAAGAGGATGATTAGAAATGAAGTTGAAGATGCTAATTTTTGGAATTCTTGGGTATCTTGGTGCGATTTTTGGTTGGAATGCGTGGGCAACTATCAATAGTTATCCACATTGGCTTATTTACATTGTTGAGTTCACGATGCTTGGCTTTTATATTTTTGCTTGCTGGAAAGGAGATAAGAGCGATGACAACTAAGGAAATTTGCGCGGACCTTGATAAAATTATCAATAATGTTCCGGACACTGATATTCAGAGAATCGCGCGTGAAGCTCTTACTAGACTGCGCCATCAAGAAGAGGAGTTGCACACAATGCGAGAAGTGTCGATCGCGCACAAAGAACTGATTGGCGCGCTCTATCATCAAATTGATACAATTGAAAGGGGAATTTGATATGAAGCCTAATACTTTCGTTCTTGATCGCAGCAAGTTCAAAACAAAGGAAGAATTCAATACCACTATTGGCAACGCTATTCGTATGTTCACTGATGCAGACTATCAAGTAAAGGCATACTGGGATGATATTGGCGTCGGCATTTTTGTAATTGAGTATGACCACGCGAAACCCGAATTCGGCGTCACTCTTGAGTGGCATGATGAAATGGAAGATAGAGTTATGAACGACAGGGAAGAGGATTGCGACTAATTTGAATTTCTAGTAAAATTATTGTATAATTTTATTAGAAAATGAGATAAGAAAGGATTGATACTATGGTTGGTTATCGTAGAACGTCGAAGTATTCTGTGGAGGATACACAGAGATGGACAATCGAGGCAATGCTTACTCTTTCCGAAGAGAAGCGCGCAATGACATGTGAAGAGCTGCGCACGACTAATATCCAGCTAGTATCAGTCACTCCGCAGAAGCTCGCGCGATGTCTTAGTTCTCTTTGCGATTTGGGAACGATTCGTAAGGAAAAGGGTAAGGACGGCCGTATGCGTTATTGGTTTGTGGAGGCAATGTAATGGAGACAAAAGAGGTAGTCAAAAAGATTCTTGAGGAAAGTAGTTGTCAATCTTCTAAGTCGATTAGCGCGATGGCAATGCGCAAATTCAGAATTGAAGTAACTCCGGCGCAAGTTTCTGGTGTACTGCGCGCAATGATGGCGCGCGGAGAAGCTGCTTGTTCTAATAACGGTAGTGGTCAGAGAGTATATTGGCTCGTAAAACATGAATGGGAGGAGAAATAAAATGGTTCGTTTCAAAGTTGTTCTTGGATGGTGGGAAGATCCACTCGATGGCGGCAAGTCTACTTATACGGAAAAGACTTTCAAGGGAGTAGCTTCTGGCCCTTCTTCTAAAGAAGCTCTTGCCCAGATTGAAGAGTATTACGGCACCGACGAAATTCAAAACGTCACACTCGAATACACTGACGATATGGATACTCCCATTTATGATGTAACGAATGAAGAAGAAGAGGCTTGGCTAACAAAGGAGGACTAATATGAGCATTGATTATACTTTTTATATGAAGACAGCTAACAAAGAGTTTTATCCGATTGCTTCTTTTGGTGGTAGGACTATGGTTGGCGAAGCTTTGAACATCCAGTTCGGAAGCAGTAACTTTTGCAATAAACGAGCGCTTCATGAAGAGGAACTGCGCCAGATGGCTGATGAGAGAAACAATCGCGCGTGTGAACATAAAGCAATGATTCGTAAGTATCAGAAACGACAGGAAGAAATTGGCAGTTGGACGAATTCTATGGATGAAAAATATAGTCTGATTACTGAACTCGATGACATGATTGATGAGGAAAAGTGTGATATGGACTACTGCACGCGCAGTGCGAATTTCTTTGAATTCCTTTTGGATTTTATTGATATGGTTAAATACGCTAGTCCGGATGACCCTAAGATTGATCCTGAAAACTATATCTATTGGGAGATGACCTAATGGGGAAGCCAATTACGCATCTAACTTGGGCGCTTTTTACTAGTTGGCGCCCATCAGTTTTCTTCAAAGACCTTTATATTTGGTTTAGAAGGCTTATTTTTCTTCTTCGACATGGATATTGCCCACAGGCTAGATTCGAAATGTTTGAGTGGCATCGTCAGGTAATGAGTGAACTTCTTACCCACTTTCGCAATAATCATTCTGGCGTTCCTTACCTTATCGATGAAGAAGACAATCAAAAAAATGAGGAGACATGGAACAATATTATTGACCAGATGTCTCTTGCTCTTAGTGATATGGGAGATGGAGTCGACTATCGTGCGCGCGAACATGCAAAGAAGAGATTTTTCCGCCTTTTCTCTGAATATTACTTCTACCTGTGGGACTAAGTTCTCACAGGTCTTTTTTACGTGACAAATTTGAATTTTGGCCATAAAAATGATATAATATCTATACAAGATAAGGAAAGGAAAAGAAAAAATGGTAGTTTCATTCAAGACTAATTCGGATATTACGCTGGAGAATCATGACTTCTCTAAGAGGCAGTGGCGCAAAATTTGTAAGGCACTCGGCGCACAAGATGATGATAACGTTCTGTGGATTGAAATTCCAGCAAATACTGTGGAGCTGGTTTGTAAGCCTACCAAAAGTGAATTGGAAGAGTGGAATAGACGATGATTACGTTTATAGAAATTGAGGAACGAATTGAGCGTGGCGATACACCGGAGATTATCCGAGAATTCCTTGAGGAGGCCGCGCGCAGCGGTGAAATGTTTGATGGTGAGTTAGTCCGTTTTATTTGTAATGGTTTTGGTGGTGAGGATTATGGTGAAAATATTGACTATTTCTACCAAGACTTTGATGACAGATCGCGCTGGTCGATTATTTGCACAGACATTGTCCGTTTCAACTCAGACCAATACTACTCTTTTTGGTCTGAAGTCGGTTTGACTGAGCATCAAGAAAATGAATGGTATGACCAGAAACCGCTGATTGCTCGACGGAAGAAAATTGAGAAGCTGATTTGGGTAGAGGAGAAAATTGAGAATGAAAGTAATTCCTGAAGAAGCGAGGTACGCGCGAAAGTGTTATTTTTGCGGTAGAATTCATGATAATGAAAATCCTGTGGCTTTTGAACTGGATGTAGATGAGACAGCTATTCCAGAGAGTAAAGCAAAGTTTTTGGGTGGTTCGGTTTACTGCTGTAAGGAGTGCTTACAGAAGGAGTGGATAGCGACGTAATGGAGATTTTGAATACGTTTGAATATGTAGAAAAAAATCCAGAATGGCAAATCGCAATTTCCGTTGTCCTTGGAATTGTACTTATTTTCTTTGAGGTATTTTTTGCTTGTCAAAAACAGTGGAGTAGAAGTTGGGCTTGCGCGTTTGGAGCATGTATTTTCTTTGGTGTCGCTTTGTGCCCAGTCAAGAAAGTAGAAACTCGATATGAGTGCACGATTGATGATACGACTTCTTTTATAGAAATTATGGAAAATTACGATGTTGTTGATCGACGTGGCGATATTTGGATTTTGGAGGATAAAGTAGATGAGTAATGTTCTCTTTGATATTTATCTACAAAGAGAAAATCTTCACTTTGGTGTCAAAGAAGGTATTACCTTGGATGAGCTTGCTTCTGTTCTTTCTTCTTTCTTCGAGTGTGAAGAGAATTGGTATAAAATGAAGGAGTGCTGGCTTGAAAATGGGAAGTCTAAGGACTTTCGGCGTTTGATGAAGGAAGCTTTACTTGGAGTTTATGACAGTTTATGCGCAAGCTATAACGCGGGGTAATTGAAATGATTTAGAATTATTTGGAATTATTGTATGAAGATACAGAAACGGAGAACAGAAAGAAGGTGATGACTGATGGACTGTTTTAATCATTCATGCCCGTTTCGAGTAAACGAAACCAGCAATGCCAATCGCTGTGAGTGTATAACTTGCCAAAACAGAAGCAATAGTGACTTTATCATTACAAGTAATCGAACATTGACTAATGATGAACTGGCAATGTTGGTTGCACTGAGAAGCGAAGATGAAGACTATGGTATTGGAAATTAGTGTTAGGAGTGATAACGATGGTAAATGAAAAGCGGCTGATTGATGCAAATGCGCTCATGGATGTTATTAGATAGCACGAATATCGTTTGGCAACCAAACAGGGTTCTATTGATTATGGAATGTTCACGCTCGGAATACAACAAGCAGTAGATGAACAACCAACCGTAGATGCCGTGGAAGTGGTCAGATGCCGGGATTGCAAGCACGCATGGATTCATCCTTGTGGGTATTTTTATTGTCACAGGGACGGAAGAAACGCCTATGAGATGACTTTCAATATTGATAGTTTTTGCAGTTACGGAGAACGAAAGGACGGTGACGGGAATGGCTGAGTATATCGAGCGTGAAGCACTCCTTTGCATGGTGCGACCAAATGACCCAAGCGATGAAAAGGCTGCTATTACAATCGCTACAGCAAAGAAATTAATCAGAAATATTGTGTCTCGCACCCCACCCGCAGACGTTGCCCCGGTACGGCATGGTAGGTGGATTGACGCAAGAGAATATTGCGGAGATTATATGTGCTTGAATTGTGAAGCACTATACGGCACAAATAAATTCAACTACTGCCCCAACTGCGGCGCAAAGATGGATTTGGAGGGCTGAGTGATGGATGTTAGGAAAAAGTTGGTGGAGTTGCTTGCTCCGAAATTGCTTAATTTTGGAAAAGCGGCATATTTGGCTGATTATCTTGTAAAGAGCGGTGTAACGTGTATGAGTTTCTGCCATAAAGCAAGAAGCACAATAAGCAAAACTGGCTTTATGTGTACCACTTGTTATAGCGACATTGACCGAGATGCTGAATTTTGTAAATACTGTGGTGCAAAGGTCTTACCCTAACCGCAGAAAGGAGAATAATTATGGCTAAGTGTACGGGCAGGAGATGCCCGATGCAAGTTGGTTATAAGGTCGATAAATGTAATTATAAGGATTGCCATTACAGGGATGTAGAAGAAACAAAAATCGAAGAAAATTCCGAAGTAAAAATTGCTGAAATTGTTGAAGATATTGATGATACGAGAGAAAATCCAGAAGAAATCGTTCGTCTAATGTTTGACTTATTTCATGAATATGGAAGGCCATGGTATAGATGACACTGTGCGGAGAAGGTTGTATTCTCTGCTGTGACTTCTGCATTTACTCAATTCGTGATATTTGGGTTGATGAAAATGGTTGGGAAAGTGACCAAGGACCAAAAGGATATTGTTTTAGAATAAAAGAAAAGTAATAGAAAGGATTTTTGAAAATGAAAAAGTTTATTTGTGTTTTTATTTGTTTGCTGATGACTATGAGCTGCGCTTACGGATGCGCGCGACCATCGATTGAGGCTGCGCCGGAGACAACTGTTTCTGAGCCAGAGACGTCCGCACCCACTAAGCCAGAGGCGGAGGCAAAAGTAGAAGAAACAACAACCGCGCGCGAAGATGGATTAGTTGAACTGGAAGAAATTTTCATTGATAGTTTTGGCAAAGATAATGTTTCTTTCTGGTGGTCTGATGAAGGCGATGCGTATTTCATCACTATTTGGTGTGATTTTACTTTTGATGAATTCTATGAGTTTGATGTGAATAATGAAACTCGTGATAATCTTGATTTTCTTTGCTTGATGGGCAATTCTGTTACAAACGTTGACACTTTCCTTACACTTTATAGTAAAACAGAGGGCGTCATTTATGCTTCTTATAATGGCGCAGATTTTACAAGAGAAGCTCTTATTTCTCAGGGAGCAAACAACTGATGAACTGGTGGCAAGCTATTCTTTGCGGAGTCGGCGTTCTCGCAGTGGGAACGCTAATTCTCTATTTGACTTGGGCCATCTATGGCTGGGTTACAAAAGGAGATAAGTAAATGGCAATTCGTTATATTAGTGACCTTCATTTCGGTCATTCTAACATTATTCGCTTTGATATGCGTCCCTTTGAATCAATAGAAGAAATGGATAGAGAGCTAGTAAAAAGATGGAATGAGGTTGTTGATAAAGATGACCAGGTTTATGTGTTAGGCGATATGTTTTGGAAGAAAGCAGACGAAGCTATTCCTATTCTCAAAGAACTAAAAGGCAATAAGTTTCTTGTGCGCGGGAACCATGATAGAATTGGAGACCGAAATTTCGACAAGTGCTTCGCGCGCATCACAGATTATACAGAAGTAAAGGATGAGGGGCGCCATGTAATTCTTTGCCACTACCCAATTTTTGCCTTCAAGAACCATTATTATGATGGGTGGTATCATCTTTATGGGCATGTTCATAATACATGGGAGGAAAAAATTTGTGATGACGTTCGCGCGAATGAATGAGTGGGGAATCCGTTGTGAGATGAGAAATGCTGGCTGTATGATGCCATATATGGACTATGCGCCGAGAACACTGGATGAAATTTTTGGAGCTGAGGAAACGTAAAGTGACCTCAGCTCCACTTCTATTTTATATGACAGATTTGAAAAATAACCGGAAATCTGGTATAATATATATACAAGATGAGAAAAGAAAGGAAGAAATAATATGACTAGAAAGCGTTACATCAAAAAAGCTCGTTATCTTCTTTGGCGTTTGCTTCAGCTTTCGTGCAATCAGAAGAATTCAAAGAAGGATTTTTATTGGAGCCAGTGGCAAAAAGACGTTCCAACTCCTCATGAAATGAGATGCTCTTATGACGAAGCGTGGGCGAAAGTTTTGGAAAGTGTTAGAACCATCGAAGGAATGGAGGACATCGAATGAGACTTTGGATTGATGATACCCATCCCGCGTCGACCGGTTTTGTTCTGGTCACAAGACAACCTGCGCGAGTTCTTTTCGGCTATGATGTTCGCGCACGTTGAAGAATTTGAAGCGCGCATTCTAAATTATATATTTGTGAAAGACGATAAGGAAAGAGTTGTCTTTGAAAAAAATTTTCGGTGATGAACTGATGTCGGCGCAAGAGCTGAGCGAAGGTTTGAGTCTGCTTTGGGATTCAAAAGATGCCGACGAAGGTTTTGGTGATATTTTTGATTGAAAAAGGAGAGAAAGAAAATGAAGGTTTATATGATTGGTCAGTATCAGTTTGATGGAAGTGAACCCTCTTATCGTTGTTTCTATGAAGAGTCTGACGCTAAGAGTTGTGCGCACGAACTGATTGAGGAAAGCGAAGATGATGAGGAAGCTATGGAAGTAACATGGAACGATTTTCTTGACCGATGGGATTGTTGGGTCTGCTTTATGGAAGTATTGGAAGTAGAGTAAAATGGAAAACTATCTTGTGTTGAATGGGCAGAAGATTGAGCTAACACCGGAACAGTATAAAGAAGTTTGTAATGCGGTTTCGCTGAAGAAGTCTCCTTTTGAAAAGAGGGGAAAGGATGAAACTTATTACTATATTGACAGGGACGGTCTTATATCTCGTGGCAAAGAGCAAGGATTGTGTATTGATGCCTTACTCTACGCAGGAGCTAATTATTGCTCGAATAGGGCGCTTATGGAGAAGCGCTCGAATTATGAGGTACTAGAACGAATTCTTTGGCGCTTTTCGGAAGAGAACGGCGGTGGAGGCGCTTACTTTATTTGCTATGATAAGAAAATAGGGGATTGGGCAGTCACCGAGACACCGGCATACATTCTTTTACTTGGCCCAACTTTTTGTTCTAAAGCTATCGCGTTGCGCGCCATTGAAGTAGCTAAGGAATGGCTTCGTGGAAACGACCTGAAGCCAAAAGACGTGTTCTTTTGAAATTAGCTGGCAAAACCTTTTGCTGGGTTTTGCCAGTTTTTCTAGTATCTAAAAGTCAGTCAAACTAACTTTTGTCTCGTTGCTAAAAAATTTACCCAAATTTTTGGAGTCCGCGCGGGTGAGAAAAATGAAAGTCAAATATGATAATCCAGTAAGAACAAATGTCACAAAAGAAGTCAAAGAAGAGATTGATAAGTATTGTGAGGAAAAGGGTGTTCGGCTTAGTGACTTTTTGCGAGATGCTATCGAGTTTTATCTAAAGAAGTCTTGAATAAAAGCGTGCAAAATTGCAAAGGAGACTTATAATGTTTCAAAATCAGAATCAAAATCAG
>ULTZ01050616.1_pt1 | contig 26352 bp, 16 predicted proteins | sample 1957981 | NCBI WGS metagenome assembly ULTZ01 (sample SAMEA4835745, study PRJEB28245) | human gut metagenome | biome: gut microbiome; material: fecal sample | place: Denmark | collected 2008
GCGCTTTTCCCTTACTTCTTCCGCGTGTTTATCCTCTTTTGGCTTACTCTACAACAATCCCCTCACAATAATCATCATACCGCAGCTTCATCTGCTTCAAATTCGTCATCTTCTCCCCCAGAATCGTCACATTCCGCAAGGTCACATTCGTAATCCGATTCTCCTCCCCATACCCCGACAATCTCGACGCCGGCACTTTCCCATCCAGCGTCCGAAGCACCGTCAGGCCATCAATCAGCACATCATCAATCGACCCAAACTCATCCTTGACCGTCGACCACGCCGAATTTTGCAGCGTCATCTCAATCAATTCCTTATTATTGCCGTTATCACCCTGCATGAAGGCGTTTTCGACGACGATGTTGCGGTAGACGATGGCGTGCACATACGCATCGTCGCTGTTATGGATGCTGATAACGGGCTTGTGGAAGTTGTACAGCACAGTGATGTTCTCAAACAGCACATCGCTGATTTCGGGGTCAAGCGTCCAGCCCTTGTCGGTTTCGTAGCCGATTTCCATGGACTGGGCGAGGTCCGTCCACACCTGCATGTTGCGGAAGGTGATGCCCTTGGTGGAGCCGGAGTAGTTCTTGATGACGAGGCTGTCGTCCCATGTGCGGGCGAAGCTGTTCGTCACGGTGTGGTCGGTGCAGGACTGGAAGGTGAAGCCGTCGCCATTTTGACGGCCGGAAATGACCTTGACGTTGTTGATTTCCACATGCTTGGAGGAGTAAGAATTGACGTTCCAGCAGTTGGAATTGGCGACGATAATGCCGTCGATGGTGACATCCTTTGCGTGATTGAGATCAATCGGGACGCGCGCATACGAGCCGGGCTGATTCCACGCATCGTAGTCGCTGCCGTCGATGATGCCGCGCCCGCAGATGGTGACGTTCTTGGCGTTATTGACGGAGATGATGGAATGCAGCACCGCGCCGCCGGAGATATAGAGCGTCTGCCCGTCTTCCAGCGCGATGGCGTCCATGACCCACTCGCCGGAGGGGATATAGTAGACGTTCGGGTCGTCGGGATCAGGGACGTCCGTTTCCAGCGGATTGGCGAAGATGTGCAGCGCCTTGTTGACGTTATCGTTGAAGACAACGGTGTACTGCCCCGGCTCCGTAATTATGAAGGAAACTTTGCCGTCCTTGACTTCGGGCGTAATCCCCCACGACTGCGGAATGACGACGGCGCTCTCCACTTTGTCCGGCAGACCGGGCATTTCAACCTCGATGCGCACTTTGCCCTCGAAGTCAAAGTACGTCATAGGCGTGGTCGTCGGCTGGGTGTTGGCGTTCCAGATGTGTTCGTGGTTGACCATCACGTCATAGACGAACAGGTCGTTGCCGTTCGCGGTAACTTTCGCCGTCGCGGAGGTCGTCATCGTCTTCGGGCCTTCGTAGAGGGTCAGCAGCGTCGGATTCGCTTCGGCAGTCGCGGGCATCATCCACGCGGTCAGCAGAAGCATCAGCACAAGCATCAGGATGGGGGTGGTTCTCTTCATCGTTCATGTCCTCCTTGTTCGCCGCGGCGTTTCCAGTGTGTGGAAATTGTCCGCATTTGGTTAAGCGCTAAACCTATACCATGATTATAGCAGGAAATTTGGAAATGTGCAATGTGCCTGAAGATAAAAATTTTCAGAAAAAGCCTCTTTTCCCCTCTTGACATGTGGCAAATGGTATGTTATAATCATGTCAACGATAGGTTGAGCGTTAAACCTATCCACCCGTCAACATCATAAAGGAGGTATCCCCATGAAGAAGTTCCTTGCTTTCCTGCTTTCCCTGACGATGGTGTTCGCGATGGCAGCCGTTGCGTTCGCTGAAGGCGAAACCTACCTGTGGGACAACTTTGACGACCGTGACCCGAATGCCAAACCTGAGCTTGCGCCCAACGGCGTGCACCTCTGGTGGGACAACTGGGCGAACCTGCGCGCAAAGAATGAGGACGGCGCGCTGAAGCTCGACATGCGCCCCAAGGCGTATGACCCGGAAGACTACGACAGCGAAGACGACTACTACGCCCACGCCGCCGACTGGATGGCGAACTGGGGTGAAGCCGTTGACATGTGGGGTCTGGACGGCGTTTCCTACTGCAAGTATCTGACTATCCGCATCAAGGGCGCGGAAGGCGGCGAAGAGAACAAGCTGATCATGGACTGGCATCCGGAAGACGCCAAGTTCTACGCGGCGCGCTTCTCTGACCTTGTGCTGGCGGACGGCACGCACCCGGTCATCACCACCGAATGGCAGGATCTCGTCATCGACCTCGAAGCGTCCGGCTTCCCGGGCATGACCAACGCCCTGCACATCCGCGCGTTCGCCAAGTGCGTCATCTACCTGGACGAAATCACCTTCTCTGAAGCCGTTGCGCCCATCGACGCTACCAGCTCCGAAACCATTCAGGCTGGTCTGACCGCACCGGAAACCGGCAAGCCCGGCGACCTGCCGATTAAGGACTATCTGGCTGAACTGGAATAATTCCAAAACGTTCAAAAAGGGGGGACAGTTTCGGCTGTCTCCCCCTTCTTTTACGGATTTTTTTCCAGAAACCGCTTGCGAACAACTTCAAAGACTGGTATACTTTTTATGATGCGCACGGACTTCGCGGACTTCGTCCGTTCTCTTTGATCCGCGCAGATTACCACGCCTAAAACACTGCATGAAATATGGAGCATCGCATGGTCACACTCAAAGACATTGCCGCCGAAGCAGGCGTAAGCATTACAACCGTTTCCAACGTGGTGCATAACCGCAAAAGCCGCGTTTCCGAAAAGAAGGTTGCAAAAATCTGGGAGATTATCGAGCGCGAACACTACGTTCCCAGCATGTCCGCGCGCTCGCTGGCGAACGACCAGTCCGCCATCATCGCCATGGTCACTTACATCACGCCGCGCACCACCGGCAGCACCGTCAGCGACCCCTTCATGAGCAGCGTCGCCGCCAGCGTCGAGCAGCGCACCCGCGAAGCCGGCTACTACCTGATGCTGCGCTCCGCCGAAAGCGTCGCCGCGCTGGAGGGGCTGATTCACAGTTGGCGGCTCTCCGGGCTGATTATGACGGGGCTGTTTCAAGATTCGTTCTTCGATGCCGTAGCAAAGCTGGGCATTCCCGTCGTCCTCATCGACAGCTATGTGGACGACCCGAACATCTGCTGCGTCGGCTTGGAGGATGAAAAAGGCGGCTACCTCGCCACGAAGCACCTGCTGGAGAACGGCCACCGCGTGATTGCGTTCGCGTCGCCGCCGATTTCCCCCGCAGGTGTTATCGAACTGCGCCTGCAGGGCTACCGCCGCGCCTTGGCGGAATACGACGTGCCGTACGACCCGGCGCTTGTCTTTACGCAGGAAATTTCCGTGCAGGAGGGCAAGAAGCTGGGGCATCAACTCAGCACACGTCCCGAAATCACGGGGATTTTCGCCTCGGCGGATATTCTGGCGGCGGGCATCATGTCCGGTCTGCATGAGTGCGGGGTAAGTGTGCCGCGCGATAAGTCGATTGTGGGCTTTGATGATCATTATATTTCGCAGCTGGCGATTCCGGGGCTGACGACGATTCATCAGGATTCGGAGAAGAAAGGCACTTTGGCGACGGAGATGATTTTGGCGCAGCTGCGGAAGGAAGAGATTGCGCAGAAGAAGGTTATTTTGCCGGTGCACCTTGTGGAAAGGGGCAGCGTGAGGAATATAAAGGAATAAGGAAAAAGAGGATAAAACCGCATCTTTCCTTCTTTGTCGATTCCGTGATGAACCAATTCGGAAATGGTATAAAGAGGAAATTTGTCATCTCGCGAACTCACAAAAAATCATCGGCACAGCGCCAAATGAAAACTTGGCGCTGTGCCGATGCTGTTTATACCCGAAGAGAAAGGACGTACGCATGTTCGGAAATGGCAATTAAGGTTCTTCCCGCTCAGGCACAACCGTAATGCCTTGCTTTTTCGCCCATTTTTCCGCAATGCTTCCCGCTGGCGTATGAATCGTCAGTTGCGGCACGTTTGCAAACGCATCTTCGGCTATGTATTGAACGCTGTCAGGCAGATAGATGTCTCGCAGCTGATCGCATCCAGCAAACGCGCGGCTTCCAATCGTCGTCAATCCATCCGGGCATCGCACACTTACCATCGGCGCATTTAGGAACGCCTCGCTTTCAATGATTTTCAGCATCGCCGGCAGCGCTGTCTGATACTGCACCTTCTTTGACCAGCACGCGTAGAGTACCATTCCATCTGCAGGAAGTGTCAGCGCTGACAAATCCGCCACATCGTCATTTTCTTTCAAACTCCAGCCAATGAAGTATGCGCCATCCTTCATTGGATTCGGCAGTTCAGGAAGCGGTAGCCCTGCGGAAAGCAGATAAAAGCTCACCATGTTGTCCTCTGACATCAGCACAAGCGGCGCCGGATTGCAAAATACGCCTTCTGCGTCGATTTGAGCATTCAAGGACGTATTTTCCGTCATCACTGCAAACGGCCGTTCATGCTCTGCAAATGCATTTTCTGCCACGCTTGTTACACTGCACGGCAATTGCACTTGAAGCAGCGGCGATTCTTTTCCCGCCGGAATTGCGAAGGCATACGCTCCAATGCTTGTAACGCCATCTGGCACTGTAAACTGCTGATTGTCCTTTTTGTATGGATAAGCTATCAATGTTCCATCTGCGCTATACAGGACGCCATCCTGTGCATAATAATGTGTATTCGCCGGATCAACATAAAAGCGTTCCAAATCCACTGCCGAGCGGAAAGCCGCAGGATCAATCTGCCGCATGGATGCGCCAATCTCCAAGTATCTGATTCCCTCATGGATTGCATCAGCATACATTATCTCAAACTGATCCGGAATGTGGAAGTACCGCTGGTTGTTGTTGTAAGAAATCAGTTTCGGTACCTGCCGCCAATTTCCCGTAGCTGGATCGTATTCATCCCAATCGTAATTACCATCCAGCTTATCCCAATTGACAAAATCATCCCACAGCTTGTAGGTATACCCCAAGTAAATATCCAAATTTTTCTCTGGCATAACACTTGGAAATGTAATCTGATTTGTCCATTCTGCATCACTAAACCAGCGAATACAGTCACTGTTTTTAATTCCCATGCTATAAATCCGCGGTTCAACCAGCGTATCGCCAGCTGTACGCGTCTTTACCATATCATCTCGCCCATCCGGGTAGTGAATGCGCAGCGTATAGACTGGTGCATCAATCGCAACACGCGTAGACTCCGTCACGCTCCACGTCGCTTGATTCTGTGGACAGTAAATGGTTCGTTCACCATAGAAGTTGTCATCAGGGAAGAAAACAAACGCCTCGTCCGAAAGAACATATACGGTTTTCAAATTCGTACATCCCGTCAGCGAATCATTGCCAAAGCACCAAACTGCCCTTGGAATTGTCATTTTCGTCAGCGCCGTACAGTTCGTGAACACATAGTCATCGACTCGCAGCAGCGATTCAGGAAGTGTGATGTTTTGCAGTGATGCGCATCCATAGAATGCTTTTCCGCCAATCTGTTCCAGCTGTGTCGGCAGCTGTACATATTTTAGTGACGTACAATTCTGGAGCAATCCAATCGGCACCATTTTCAGCGATTGCGGAAGATGAACCGTCTCCAGCGAAGGATTATCTGACAGCGCATAGTCCGCAAGGCTTGCATTCTCCGGAATTACCAGCGCTTTCAGCCTTCCATTGTTGTTAATTTGGGTAATTGTTTGTATGCTGGATGGCAGCTGCAATTCTTCCAGCATCGGATTGTTGCATATTGCTGTAATTGTTTTTACCCCTGACGGTAATGCGATCTTTTTCAGCATCATGTTTCCGGAAATGGACATAATCGTATCCACAGAACCCGTCAGCGTTAGATTTTCCAGCAAAGGCATTAGTGTAATCTTTATGCGTCCCACATTCAGATGAAGGTTCAGCTGATGAATGGCTGTGCCGTCAAAAGCATTCAGCAGGTATGTTTCAGATTGATTTTTCCCTTCCTGCCGATAAGGATAAACCGTCCCGCCAAACGAAAACACCTCCAGGTTTTTGCAATTTAAGAACGCACTGTTTCCAAGATACAGTTTAGAGCATTGAGAAATTGTAACTTCCTGCAATGCATAACAGTCAGCAAACGAATATTCTCCAAGATAAATTTCATTCGCTATAAGGGTAACAGAAGTCAAGTTGGGATGTTCTTTAAATACATTGTCGGGAATACGAATTGTTTCCCCTTGAATTGTAATTGTTTCGATAGCTTTGCTGAATATAGCATACGTCATATCAATATTCTTACCGCTAATATTAACTTTGCGCAGATTTTCTATGTTCGCATTGCCAAATTGCAAATCACCTGACACATGCAGTTCCAACTGCTCAAGCTGCGGATTGTTGTACAAAACCGTATCAAATTTGGTGAGTGTCGACGGGAGATGTAACGTACGCAAAGACGTGCAATCTCCAAATGCCAATTTTCCAATCTGTGTTACACCTTCGGGAATCGTTATTTCCTCCAGCGAATAGCAATGTCGAAAGGCATTCTGACCAATCGTTTGTACTGTATCAGGAATTTCTATTTTCTTTAATGAGTAGCATCTATCAAAGGCACTTGACGCTATGCTTGTTACCCCTGATGGAATCGAAATTTCCTGCAGCGAATAGCACTCAGGAAAATAAGGCGAATCCACCATATTTGCGGGCAAACGCACCCATTGCAACCGATAATTTCGGCTGTTGTTTCCAGTATGCCGCATAGAGTCGGCGAACTGAATACCAATTAGCGATTTTCCGCCACATACACCGCTAGTTCCGTAAAAGCCGTCATCAAAAACAACATACTGCACAGTGGGGCCTGTGCTTGTAACACTGCCCTGATATGCTTTTGTATAATTCTGATAATCGGGATTTCCAGGTTTAATCAATCTGCAATACAGCGTTGCACCTTGCTGCTCGGCGCCAACAATCTGGTAGGCTTCTTCTTTTTCATTCACAGACGAAATACGAGGTTTACCAACCCGTTCAGCATATCCTTGATCATCGTCTTCCGGGAGCGTGTATCCAGGTTTTTCTGAAACAGCGTCCCACTGCGCTGTGCAATTGAGTGTTTCTTTGCCCACCACAACAGGTAAACTTTCTGAGACCAACGTACCATCCTCTTTTGTCACTCGCCAGCCGATAAAGACTTTCCCCTGCATTATAAGCGGTCGCTGCGCTTTTTCAGCGCTTAGTGTTTCATTGATTGCAAAGCGTTTCGTTGCATATAATACACCATCTTCGGAAAAGAAATTCACAGTTGTTGTCCGCCAAGTGCACTCCGGCACTCTTTTGAACCCTTCAAAATGATACTCTTTATCTTCCAGTAATTGGATTCCATTTCCCGTCGTTGTAATCGAGCATTTGCCATCGCCGATAAAGGCGGGTACTTTTGCCCCGGCCTTTGGAATTAAACCGATCTTTGCTTCTGGATACACCTCCCAGTATGGTTTCACATCCGAGCAAAGTGCTGTTTGTGGAACCATCGGGTCAAAGCTCTTGCTCACACTCATGCCGATTTTTTCCACAACCGACACGCGCACAAGGTCACAGAATCCCGCGATGGGGGTTATCGTAATTCCGCCCTTGATTATAAATTCCGCCTTACCCTCCATATTGATTTCAAACGACTTTGTGCCTGCTATGTATTCATTGTTCCACTGCCCATTGGCATAAGCAAATTTGCATTTACCGCCTTGATTTTTGAATGTAATGTCCACGCTGCCATCCATTTTGAATTCCCCTGTGATCAGCGTGCATACTTGCATTGCATAAGCAGTAAACCACGGGATACGAATCAGTTCTATTTCCGTCGGCTGTTTGTCATCCTCCTCCGCATCCGTTGTAAAGTCTGCCTGCACATCCATGCTTGTATCAAAGTAGAAATCTTTTATTTCGAATGGCTGATAACTCCCGATTTCAAGCCGATATTCATTTACCGAAATGTTAATTGTTACGTTCACTTCAATTCCATCATCCACAAACGTACCCTTGATGACCAGCCCGCTTGCGCCATCACGCGGCACTGCTGATTCCATTACAAAATGCTCATCAAGCACTTCGATATTTGCAATGTCCGCCACCAAATCAGTCTCATGAAGTTCTATTTTTTCCGGCAGACCGTAACACTCCATGATTTCTTCATTCGTCATTGCATCGGAAATCGTTTCTTCCGCGTTCGCACAGATGATGCCTCCCATCAGCAGAAGCATGATCAGCACAATCCAAATTATCAACCAACGTCCTGCGTTTGTCATAGGAAAGCCCTCCTTCGCTCCACCATTCAAAGTCAAGGATTCCGTGCATCATGCACTGCCGTATCGCAGTTATATATGCAATTGGATGCAGTCGGTAATCAAATTGTACCATGTTTTTGCAGTTGCTGTCAAGGGTTCAACTTGCAGAAATGAGTTTTGCAGCTTTTTTGCACATCCTGCCAAATTCCAGCATCATCATCAGCCGCGAGCGCTAAGGCGCTGCCCTTTATCCCAGCGTGATGCTGACCGCGCCATCCTGGCTGACATTCAGTTTCATGCACAGCAAGTATCGCTTGTAAAACGCTTCCTTCTCCTTGTCCGTCATCATAATCCACGAGTTTTGCAGCGCCGTCTCCATCATCGTGCGAACGTTGAATGGTTTCGTGCTTTCTCCCGCCAGCTGCTGATTGATTTGCTCCTGAATTGCATTGATCAGCGTACTGGTTTTGATGTTGTACGACGCCGCCGTGCAGAAGTCGTCAATGAAGCAGAACGGGATTTCATGCCGCGCCAAGGTGTCCATGATGGCCATGCCCGTTTTGCCCTTCTCCAGCATAACAAGGAAGCGGACGCTGTCCAGCTGGTGGATCATCGCCCAGTAGTCGCTGTCCGACGAAACAAGGATGACCGCATCCACGCCGGAGGTATACACTTCGCGGCTTGTCCGCACCGCCAGCGCCATATCACACTGCGATTTGTTCTGGTTCAGCCGCTCGACCTTAATATGTTCCAGCTCAAGGTTCGCTTTTTCATCCACCGCCGTAGAGAGCGTGCGGTCAACCAGCGTTTTCCATTGTGCCGTTGTATACTCGCTGTCAAACAGAATCACCTTGGATATTTTGCCCAGCTGCTCAGTCGGGAGGCTGCTCAGCGCCGCCGCGAGCTTCACGGCATCCGAATTTTCGCAGTCCACCGCAATCAGGCATTTCTTGCACTGCCCCAGCAGCCTGCCCAGATTGCGCATCGTGCTGTTGCCCGCATCACGCACCAGCGACAGATTTTCAAAGCGGTCTTCGTGGCGCTCATAGAGAATCGTTACGAATTTTTCATCATTATAGAGGATGTTGCCCTTGCTCTCCGGGCTTGTGGAAACGGCATCCCAGTTAATCCAGCAGTGGAACGGGTAGCGGCGGGTATCGCTTTTATAGTATTCCCCTGCTTTTTTGACGCCATCTTTCTTCGTCCCGTTCGGCATCAGGAAAATGGGTTTCACATAGTCCCACTTCACCCATTCCGGGAAAAAGCGCGCCACCTGATTGATTCGGTTGCTGATTTCACAATTGATGCTGATAATGTATTCGTCAATATCCGGCTTTGCTTTGTAAATTCTGACGCCGTCCTGTTCCAGCTGCGCCACCGCTTCTGATGGAATGAGATTCGGCACGCTGCCGATATTGCGGAAACTCATGCGAAATTCACTCACAATGGCTGGATAATTGCGTTCCATCGCCGTGCGAATGCGGCACAGATTGCGGATAATGCGCGCCTCTTTGTGCGCATCCAGCTCTTCGTAGCTTTTCAGCAGAAATGGCCTCGCATTTTCTTCGCCAAAGTTTTCTTTGTCGATGCCAATGAGGTACGCCATCGGCGACACCAGCGTGTACGTTGAATTTTGGAACTCATTGTAGATGATTTTTTTGTCAAGCGCCGATGGCTTTTGCTGATTTTCCGGATTCTCATCGTCTATTTCAAGTGCTTGAACGAGTTTTGATAAATCAGCGAGATTATTGGAGGTGATTGTTTTACGCGCTTTCGGCTGGGTTTTCGTTTTCTTTGCCATGTGGAAGACTCCTTTTCTGTATTTTTTTGTTCATTTCCATCATACCATTTTGGCGGCGGCATTGCAAGGGCAGCAGCGCACAAATCGTTCTGCTTTTACGCATTGTTTTCCCCCGGAAGTGTTTGACAAAAACTGCTCGATAGTTTTATTTTTCTTGACAGCAGGTTATTATAGTGCTATACTATTATTAACATTAGATACACACAAATTGATTATGTCGGGAGAGCTTTCTGTATGGAATACGTCACCCACCTCCGCGAGGACGGCAGCTATCAGCCGCTCAAGGAGCATTTGGAAGGCACAGCGACGCGTTCTGCGAAATTTGCTGCTTCTTTTGGAGCGAGTTCTCACGCCGAAAGAACAGCCTTGCTGCACGATATCGGCAAGTACAGCCCCAACGGGCAGCGCCGCCAGCGTGACCCGGAACACACTGCCAAGGTGGATCACAGCACGGCAGGTGCGCGGGCGGCGGCAGATTTGGACGATATGCACGCGGCGTTTGCCATTGCGGGGCATCACGGCGGTCTGCCCGACTTGGGAACCCGTCTCAGCCTCGATGATGGCACATTGTGCGCACGGCTGAACAAAAAGCTGACCGGCGGCGACGATCCCTCCGCGTGGCGCAGTGAGATTTCTTTGCCAACAGGCGTTCAGCTCACACCGCCGTGGCTTCCACGGAATGATGTGCGCCTGACTGCCATGTACATCCGGATGCTGTTCTCCTGTCTGGTGGATGCTGATTTTCTGGATACGGAGCGCGCGCTCAGCAAGGAAGAAAAGCCGCGCGGCATCGGCGATTCCATGCCCGCGCTGCTGGAAAAGCTGCAAGCGCACGTTGCCAAATGGCTGGAAAAGCCCAAGTCCGACCTCTGCGCGCTGCGCAACGAGGTGCTGCGGCGCTGCCTGCGTGGCAGCGAAGATCCGCAGGGCTTGTACAGCCTGACCGTCCCCACGGGCGGCGGCAAAACGGTTTCGTCGCTTGCCTTTGCGCTCAGCCACGCGGTGAAGCATGACATGAAGCGCATCATCTACGTCATCCCCTACACCAGCATCATCGACCAAAATGCGAAGGTCTTTCGGGATATTCTGGGCGATGAGAACGTGGTGGAGCATCACAGTCAGGTGGATTTGCCCGATACGGATGCCGAAACGCCCGCTGCCCTCCGCAAGCGCCTTGCCTGCGAAAACTGGGATGCCCCCGTCATCGTCACGACCGCCGTGCAGTTCTTTGAATCCTTCTACGCCGCCAAGCCCGGCCGCTGCCGCAAACTCCACAACGTCGCCAACAGCGTGGTGATTTTCGACGAGGCGCAAACCCTGCCGATTTCGCTGATGCGCCCCTGCGTCTCGGTAATCGACCAGCTGGTGCAGCATTACGGCGTCACCGCCGTTCTCTGTACCGCGACGCAGCCCGAATTGCTGTCCATTTTCAGCGGCTTCACCGCGGACACCCGCATTCAAGAGCTTGTCCCCGACCCGGATGCGCTGTTCAGCAGCCTTCGCCGCGTCACCTTCCAGCAGGACGGGATGCTTTCGGACGAGGAATTAGCCGCGCGGATTCGTCAGGAAAATGCCGTGCTGTGCATCGTCAATTCCCGCAAACAGGCGCGCAGCCTGTACGAAGCCCTGCCGGAAGAGGGGCGTTTCCATCTCTCCACGCTGATGAACGCCATCGACCGTGAACGCACCATTGCCACAATTCGCGAACGCTTAGACAAGAAGCAGTGCTGCCGCGTCATCTCCACCAGCCTGATTGAAGCGGGCGTTGACGTGGATTTTCCGACCGTATACCGCGAATTAGCCGGACTGGACAGCATTCTGCAAGCCGCCGGACGTTGCAATCGCGAGGGAAAGGAAGCGGCGCAGAACAGCATCGTCCACATCTACCAGACCGAACACGCGGTTCCACCCATCATGCGCCCAAACATTGAAAGCTGCCGCACAGTGCTGCGCCTGTATGCTGAGGACATCGGCAGCCGCAAAGCCATCCACGCGTATTTTTGCGATTTGCTCTTCAAGCGCGGCGAAAATCAGCAGCGTTCACGACCCGTTTCGTCCGAAAATGATTTACTGGATACCAGCAAAACGCTGTCATCCGAAGCAAGATTTGCTTTCCGCGAAACCGCCGAGCATTTCCGCTTTATCGATACAGATACGGCCACGGTGTACATTCCGACACCTGAAAACAGCGAGGACATCAAAGCCCTGCGTGATGGGCACTATTCGCGTGAGCTTTTCCGCCGGCTGGGGCGCTGCGGCGTGAGCGTTTACCGCCGCGAGTATCAGGCATTGTGCAGCATCGGCGGTGTCACGGAAATTGCCGATGCGCACTGCGGCATTCTGAGCGATATCAAATTGTACACGCCGGAATGCGGCTTGCAGGTCAGCTGCACGAGCGGACTGGGGCTATTCGCCTGACATATATAATGAAGGAAAACTGAAACGGGCGGCAAGCATTGCGCTCACCGCCCGCCCCGTTAGATAATTATCTAACACAGTATTTCAACCCACAGATAGAAGCAGCGAATTACCCGCCGTTTCTATCCGACTTTGGCATTTTATCATCTTTTCGCTGACGTGTCAAACCATGCTTAATAGTCTTGCGTTTTAATTATCTAATACAGTGAAAATCAGTCCTTGACTTATGCACTATCCTGTGCTATACTGTTCTTGTCACCTGAAAGGAGGTGGAATTTTCACGATTCCTGTTCGTTCCCTACGACCTGTCACTTGCCCACATCGGCAAGTGTTGATTTTAGCAAAAGTATGAGGAGGTGAACCAATGTCCATCAAAATGGAGGTGTGGGGCGACTACGCGTGCTTCACCCGGCCTGAAATGAAGGTTGAGCGTGTCAGCTATGACGTTCCCACGCCCAGTGCCGCCCGCGGAATGGTGGAAAGCGTATATTTTCATAATGGCCTTCGTTGGATAATAGACCGTATCTACGTCTGCAATCCCATCCGTTTCATCAACATTCGACGCAACGAAGTACCATTCAAGGTTTCCCGTGACAAAATCCTGCGTGAAGCCAACGGAAGGGCTCGTTCCTATATCAATCGAAAAGAAAAAACACAGCAGCGCGCCACCATGATGCTCCGCGACGTACACTACGTCATCGAAGCGCATTTCGTAATGACCGACCAAGCCAATCCTTCGGACAATCCCGGCAAATTTCAGGACATCGTGAAGCGGCGTCTGCGCAGCGGTCAGGCGTACATGCAGCCGTATCTTGGGTGTCGGGAATGCACGGCGCATTTCCGGCTCTGGGATGGCGGCGAAATCCCCGCCATCGACGAAACGAGGGATTTGGGCTATATGCTTTTTGATTTGGATTATTCCGACCCGGAAAACATACAACCGATGTTCTTCCGCGCGCAGATGGTGCATGGCGTGATTGATTTGACAGACTGTGAGGTGGTGAAATGATTCTGCAGTCGCTCGTGCGGTGCTATGATTCGCTCGCCGCACAGGGCAAATTGGAGCGTCCCGGCTGGTCGGTCGTCAAGGTGCAATGGGGCTTGTATCTGACTGCTGACGGGCAGGTGGAGTCGGTGGAAATGCTCGGCACAGCCAACGAGAAAGGCAAGCTGATTCCGCGCACAATGTTCCTGCCAACCCCCGCCAAACGTACCAGCGGTCACAAAGCAGCCAGTTTTTTGTGTGACAACGCCAAATACTTGCTCGGCATTACTAATGAGCCATACAGTGGTACAGGCAAGGATCCCCTCAAAGATGCTGAAATTTGTTTCCGCACAAGCGCCAAGAAGCATCATGCGCTGCTGGACGGCATATCCTGCCCGATGGCGCAGGCGATTCTCCGCTTCTTCGACACTTGGCAACCCGAACAGGCAATGCAATTTCCTGCCCTGTCGGATCATTTTGACGAGCTGTGCAAAAGTAGCAATTTAGTTTTCTGCATGACCGACGCATTCGGCGTGACCACGATGTCACAGGATATACCAGAAATTCAAGCAGTTTGGGACGAAGCTGCGAACAGCAGTACGGAAGATAATATCACGCGAGGACGTTGTCTGGTCACGGGCGAACTGGATACCATTGCGCGCCTGCACCCTGCTATCAAGGGGATAACTGGTGCACAGCCCTCTGGCGCATTACTTGTTTCCTTCAACAACAATTCCTTCGAATCCTACGGTCGAGAGGAAGCACAAGGCTTGAACGCCCCCATCGGAAATCGCGCCGCCTTTGCCTACGGCGAAGCGCTCAACTACATGCTGCGCGTGAAGGACTACCACAGTCTGCTTGGGTCTACCACGCTCGTTTACTGGGCGGAAACAGCGCAATCAGCTTATAGCGACTGCTTTGCCGCCATGTTGGGAACAAATAACGACATGACGCAGAATATGCTGGACGGCATCATGAAAGCCATCCGCCTTGGGCAGGATATTCAGTGGAAGAATGTTCCGCTGAATTCCAGCGTTCCCTTCTACATTCTTGGATTGACACCGAATACGTCCCGCTTGTCGGTTCGTTTCTTCCTGCAAGGGACGTTCGGCGATTTTGCCGCGAATTTGGCGCGTCATCAGGAGCGCTTGAACATCATTCGCCCTTCCTATGACACGCGGGAAACACTTTCCGCTTATGCACTGCTTAAAGAAACCACTCGTAATTCCGATGACGATGATGCTGCAAAAAATGAAAGTGCGAAAAAGCACATGTCTAAAAGGAAGTCAGAAAATGACGGTGAAAAAAAGTCGCTGACTTTTTCAGACATTCTCATCAGGAATTTGCTTTGCGCGATTCTCAACAATACGCCCTACCCTGTCGCGCTGCTGACGCAAACCGAATTGCGCATCCACGCGGAACAGAAGATTAACCGCGGCAAGGCAGCGATTATAAAAGCATGGCTGCTGAAAAACGGCAGTAATCCGCAATACAAGGAGGTCATCGACGTGCAACTCAATGAGCAAACAACCTATGTGCCGTATGTGCTTGGGCGTCTTTTCGCTGTACTGGAAAAAGTACAGCAAGAAGCTTATGAAAGTGCTGGGCGCAAAATAAACCGTACCATTCGAGATCACTATTTTGGTTCTGCCTGCACAACGCCCGGTATCATTTTTCACATTTTAATTGACCGTATAAACAGATATTATCTTCCGAAAATTTCTTCCGAAGGTCTCCGAATTGTCCGCGACAGGCAGATAACCGAATTGATGGGCATGATTCATGAAAGCTATCCCGCGCGCCTGAACCTGCAGGATCAGGGCATTTTCCAGCTGGGCTACTATCACCAGAAGCAGAAGTTCTTCACGAAAAAGGAGGAAAACAGCAATGTCTGATGTGATTCGCAACCGGTATGATTTCGTGGTGCTGTTCGATGTGCAGAACGGCAATCCCAACGGCGACCCCGATGCCGGCAACATGCCCCGTACCGACCCGGAAACGGGTCTGGGGCTGGTGACGGACGTGTGCATAAAGCGCAAGATTCGCGACTATGTGGCAACCGTCAAGGAGGGCGACCCGCATTTCGGCATTTACATTCAGGATGGAATCACGCTGAATCGTCGTGACAGAGACGGCTTGGATGCCTGCGGCTGTGGCAATCTCACAGATGACGACCAAAAGAGCAAGAAAAAATTGAAATCGACCGACGAGAATATTGAAGTCAAGTTGCGCGACTACATGTGCAGCCACTACTACGACATTCGAACGTTCGGCGCAGTCATGACAACATTCGTCACAGCGAAGCTGAACTGCGGTCAGGTGCGCGGTCCGGTACAGCTGGGCTTTGCCCGCAGTATCGACCCCATCGTGCCACAGGAAATTACCATCACCCGCGTCGCCATCACCACGGAAAAGGATGCCGAAAAGAAGGATACGGAAATGGGGTGCAAGTACATCGTCCCGTACGGGCTGTACCGCGTGGAAGGCTTCGTATCCGCGAATCTTGCGCGCAGGGTCACGGGGTTCAGCGAAGAAGACCTCGAACTGTTGTGGGATGCCATCCTCAACATGTTTGAAAACGACCATTCCGCCGCGCGCGGCATGATGGCAGTGCGCAAGCTCATCATCTTCCGCCATGAGAAGGAACTGGGCAACGCCCCCGCGTGGAAGCTGTTTGAACGCGTGCGTGTAGCGCGCAAGGCGGATGTAACGGTTCCGCGCAGCTTTGCGGACTACGAGTGGACGGTGGATGACGCGAATCTGCCGGACGGCGTCACCTGCGAAGTGAAGGGGTGACGCAGCAGGACGCGACCCTCTCCGCCTTGCAGCATTACGCCTACTGCCGCCGCCAATGGGGATTGATTTTTCTGGAGCAGCAGTGGGCAGAAAATGCGCACACGGCGGAGGGGCAAGTGTTCCACCAAACGGCGCATCACGGCCCGGAAGCGGAATTGCGCGGCGATACGCTGATTCTGCGCGGACTGCGGCTGGAATCCGCCCGCCTGCACCTGCACGGCGTCAGCGACGTGGTGGAGTTCCACCGCAGCCCCGGCGGTGTTGCGCTGCACGGACGCGAAGGGCTGTGGCTGCCGTACCCGGTAGAATATAAAAAAGGGTCAGACAAAACGCAGGATGCCGACGAGGTGCAGCTGTGCGCACAGGCGCTCTGCTTGGAGGAGATGCTCTGCTGTGCCATCCCGGAGGGCAGCTTGTTTTACGGCGAACCCCGCCGGCGGACGCGGGTTGCGCTGGATGAATCCCTCCGTGCGCGGACGCTGTCGCTTCTGGCGGAACTGCTGGAGAATCAGGCGCGCGGACATACGCCATCCGTTCGGGCGCACAAGGGCTGCAATGCCTGCTCGCTCAAGGATGTATGCGTTCCGCGGCTCAGCCGAACCGGCAGCGTCCGCGCTTACATGCACGCCCGTATTGCGGAGGATTCGCCATGAGAAAGATGCTGAATACGCTGTTCGTGACGACGGAAGATGCCTACTTGTCGCTGGAAAACGAGAATATCGTCGTCCATGTGGGCGAGGAAAAGCGCGCGCAGTATCCCCTGCTGATGCTGGAGGGCATTCTGACTTTCTCCTACAAAGGCGCAAGTCCAGCACTCATGGGTGCTTGCGCAGAGCGCGGTATTGGGCTGACGTTTCTGACGCCGCGCGGGCGATTTTTAGCGCGCGTCTGCGGCAGCGAGCGCGGCAATGTTCTGCTGCGCCGCGAGCAGTATCGGCGCGCCGACAGCCTATCCGCCAGCTGCCTGATTGCACGGAATTTCATCTTCGGCAAGGTATACAATCAGCGCTGGGTGCTGGAGCGTACCATCCGTGACCACGCCTTGCGCGTGAATGTGCAGGCACTCAAGAATGTTTCCGCTGCGTTAGATGCCAAGCTGCCGCAAATTGAATCAGCGGTTGATTTAGATGTGCTGCGCGGGCTGGAAGGCGACGCATCCGCCGATTATTTTTCGGTATTCGACGAAATGATACTGACTCAAAAGGCGGATTTCTTGCTGAACGGCCGCAATCGCCGCCCGCCGCAGGACAACATGAACGCCCTGCTCTCCTTCGCCTATGTGCTGCTCGCCAACGACTGCGCTGCCGCGCTGGAAAGCGTCGGGCTGGATGCCTACGTCGGCTTCATGCACCGCGACCGTCCGGGGCGCACGTCGCTCGCCCTTGACCTGATGGAAGAACTGCGCGCCCCGATGGCAGATCGCCTCTGCATCACGCTGGTGAACAACCGTGTGCTGCAGGACAAGCACTTCGACCGGCAGGAAAGCGGCGCCGTCTTCTTGAACGATGCCGGGCGCAAGCAGTTCTTGACCGCGTGGCAAAACCGCAAACGCGAAGAAATCACCCACCCGTTCCTGAAAGAAAAAATCATGTGGGGGCTTGTTCCCTATGTACAGGCGCTGCTGCTTGCGCGCACCCTCCGCGGCGACACAGACGGTTATCCCCCATTCCTCTGGAAATAACCCGAAAGCGAGGCGTTCCCGATGCTGGTTCTAATCACCTACGATGTTTCCACCGTCGATGCAGACGGCAAACGCCGCTTGCGGCAAGTCGCCAAGCGCTGCGTCGTCCACGGTCAGCGCGTGCAGAATTCCGTATTTGAGTGCTCTTTGGATGCCGCACAGTACAAGCTGCTTCAGGCGGAACTTCGGCAGCTGATTGACCCGGAAAAGGACAGTTTGCGCTTTTACAACCTCGGCAATCACTACGAAAGCCGGATTGAGCACATTGGCGTGAAGACGAGCTACGCCCCGGAAGGGCTGCTGATGCTGTAAGGGCGCGCCGCGCGAATCGCCCGTGCGAAGCGCAAGCCTCCAGCCTTTTGCAGGGAGGTTCGCACCGGATTTTGCGGTCTTTTCGGCAAAATTACCGCATTTTCGGCTAAGCTAATTCTCAAAAGGACTGTTTTGTGGTATACTTTTTGTGCAAAGCCTATGATTCTGATCGACAGAATTGTTACTTTGCGCTGTCGCTCCCCGTGCGGGGAGCGTGGATTGAAATAGCTTTGCCGCTGTCACAGTCGATGTACGTCACGCGTCGCTCCCCGTGCGGGGAGCGTGGATTGAAATAGCTCCTTGGAGAGGTCATCGTTGTCCTTGCCGTCGCTCCCCGTGCGGGGAGCGTGGATTGAAATACGGTAGACGGAACCGCATACAGCGCGTACTCCGTCGCTCCCCGTGCGGGGAGCGTGGATTGAAATGTTGTGTCGCATCATGAGCTCCGACAGGGAATACGTCGCTCCCCGTGCGGGGAGCGTGGATTGAAATCCGGGCGCATCTTTTTCGCGCCCAATCAGCCTGTCGAGTCGCTCCCCGTGCGGGGAGCGTGGATTGAAATCCAAATGCGCATCAACGCAGTCGCCGCAAAGTATGTCGCTCCCCGTGCGGGGAGCGTGGATTGAAATACATATACGTCCCAGTTTGACGGGACAGTTGCGGGTCGCTCCCCGTGCGGGGAGCGTGGATTGAAATAGTTGGGGCATTTCCTGCCGTCCGCGTCCGTTCAGTCGCTCCCCGTGCGGGGAGCGTGGATTGAAATGGATTTTCAGCGGGTCTGCCACGATGGCGGATACGTCGCTCCCCGTGCGGGGAGCGTGGATTGAAATACTGTCCCGCAGGTTTTGGAGCAGGCGCGAGAAAGTCGCTCCCCGTGCGGGGAGCGTGGATTGAAATGCCTTGCCCGTGCGCTTGGCACGACGGTCGAAGCGTCGCTCCCCGTGCGGGGAGCGTGGATTGAAATGCCTTGCCCGTGCGCTTGGCACGACGGTCGAAGCCGTCGCTCCCCGTGCGGGGAGCGTGGATTGAAATGCCTTGCCCGTGCGCTTGGCACGACGGTCGAAGCCGTCGCTCCCCGTGCGGGGAGCGTGGATTGAAATACGACAATGCCCGAATATTGCAATCAGACGGAAAAGTCGCTCCCCGTGCGGGGAGCGTGGATTGAAATCGTACAATCCTGGTATTGGCAGCTTCGTCGTCGGGTCGCTCCCCGTGCGGGGAGCGTGGATTGAAATCGCAATCGTACCCGATATAGCCGATATAACCATGTCGCTCCCCGTGCGGGGAGCGTGGATTGAAATCTCGATTTGCTCCACCATGTCAAACGGGTCATCGTCGCTCCCCGTGCGGGGAGCGTGGATTGAAATCGACAAAACAACCGCTTGTGGAGTATGCGGAGGACAGTCGCTCCCCGTGCGGGGAGCGTGGATTGAAATCTCAATGCTTTTCGGTTCTGCACTGTCTGCCGTTGTCGCTCCCCGTGCGGGGAGCGTGGATTGAAATGTGGTGGACACCGCGCTGGACGATGGCACGACGGTCGCTCCCCGTGCGGGGAGCGTGGATTGAAATGCAGATTCCGCAAACGCGGAACGCCTTGTGGACATCGTCGCTCCCCGTGCGGGGAGCGTGGATTGAAATCGCTGCTGGCACGGACAAGGGCAATACGAAGCTGGTCGCTCCCCGTGCGGGGAGCGTGGATTGAAATTGGATGACGCTTGCATCGTCGACAAGCGCACGGAAGTCGCTCCCCGTGCGGGGAGCGTGGATTGAAATAGGATGTTGTTGACGTATCACAGGAAGGAACTAGTCGCTCCCCGTGCGGGGAGCGTGGATTGAAATGCGTCGATGCATGGGAGGTGGCTGAAACGGTTGAGTCGCTCCCCGTGCGGGGAGCGTGGATTGAAATGGGCAACAACCGCCGTTTGTATCATCGGGCATCTGTCGCTCCCCGTGCGGGGAGCGTGGATTGAAATCTCGGCACTGGCAGCGCCATGACGCGCATCGGCGCGGTCGCTCCCCGTGCGGGGAGCGTGGATTGAAATCTTGCCAAACTCGCTGGATCGCATCATGACGAGTCGCTCCCCGTGCGGGGAGCGTGGATTGAAATGTCGGGTCATACGGGCGGCGGCAGGTCGCTTCGTCGCTCCCCGTGCGGGGAGCGTGGATTGAAATGAGGACTTCATGCTGTTGCTGGACATGGAATCCAGTCGCTCCCCGTGCGGGGAGCGTGGATTGAAATGAAAGCAACGCGGCAATGACAGCGATTGAAAGCGTCGCTCCCCGTGCGGGGAGCGTGGATTGAAATGACGCCTACAAGCAGCAGGTTGAAACGGAAAAGGTCGCTCCCCGTGCGGGGAGCGTGGATTGAAATGACAGCCGGACGAACATTGCCACCCGCATCCCCGGTCGCTCCCCGTGCGGGGAGCGTGGATTGAAATACAGCCTTGTTTCTGGCGCAATGGAGGACGCGGACGTCGCTCCCCGTGCGGGGAGCGTGGATTGAAATGCGGTTTACGCTGATGCGAATAAAGAAGCGCAGTCGCTCCCCGTGCGGGGAGCGTGGATTGAAATCTTATCAATGGGGCGTATGGGTTACCGCGTACGCGTCGCTCCCCGTGCGGGGAGCGTGGATTGAAATGGAATAGCCCCATAAGCCGCAAGAAGGGCGAAACGTCGCTCCCCGTGCGGGGAGCGTGGATTGAAATGCCCTCTACCTGCCACACAAAAAACACCGCACTTGTCGCTCCCCGTGCGGGGAGCGTGGATTGAAATAAAATTTCTGAAGGAAATGAATGTCCAGCACATGTCGCTCCCCGTGCGGGGAGCGTGGATTGAAATAGCGAACGGCTTCTCGCTATTGTTGAGTATCTCGTCGCTCCCCGTGCGGGGAGCGTGGATTGAAATCGACTTGTAACACCGACAAAAAAGAACGGTTGATTACGTCGCTCCCCGTGCGGGGAGCGTGGATTGAAATCGACTTGTAACACCGACAAAAAAGAACGGTTGATTACGTCGCTCCCCGTGCGGGGAGCGTGGATTGAAATCGACTTGTAACACCGACAAAAAAGAACGGTTGATTACGTCGCTCCCCGTGCGGGGAGCGTGGATTGAAATAGCAGTATATGTATATACAACATCTACATATTGAGTCGCTCCCCGTGCGGGGAGCGTGGATTGAAATCGATATTGTTACGCTAATCACAAACGTAGGTTTTCGTCGCTCCCCGTGCGGGGAGCGTGGATTGAAATTTACAGAGTATAACACGCTGACAGGGCTTGAGCTAGTCGCTCCCCGTGCGGGGAGCGTGGATTGAAATGCACTGAACCGCTTGCCATGCTTTATTCCCCCTCTTGTCGCTCCCCGTGCGGGGAGCGTGGATTGAAATCCTGTCTGTGCCTTCCAAAAACACGATATTCCCCCACCGTCGCTCCCCGTGCGGGGAGCGTGGATTGAAATCCTGCGCTCCTGCCGCATCCGACGTTCCGCCTTGTCGCTCCCCGTGCGGGGAGCGTGGATTGAAATGATAGACGGCACTGACTATGTATCGGTTATGTCGGTCGCTCCCCGTGCGGGGAGCGTGGATTGAAATAGCCTCCTGTATGCCAAATCACACTGATGCTCTGGTCGCTCCCCGTGCGGGGAGCGTGGATTGAAATCTCCATCGACAAGCTCAGCTGCGGCGCAAGACCGTCGCTCCCCGTGCGGGGAGCGTGGATTGAAATGTCAGCGCCTTGCCCGCCTGCGTCGCACCTTTCGCGTCGCTCCCCGTGCGGGGAGCGTGGATTGAAATCGAAAACGTATCAATTCCACAAAAAAGCCGACTTCGTCGCTCCCCGTGCGGGGAGCGTGGATTGAAATACCGCTGAACAGATTGGAAAGCTGATGCAGATTGTCGCTCCCCGTGCGGGGAGCGTGGATTGAAATGTCACTGACATCGTTTTTGACCACAACCGCGTGATGTCGCTCCCCGTGCGGGGAGCGTGGATTGAAATTGACAATAGCGCAAGCGCCAGCGCAAGCACCAGGTCGCTCCCCGTGCGGGGAGCGTGGATTGAAATATGGCGCGTTCAATCGCTGAGCCGCTTCGCGGAGTCGCTCCCCGTGCGGGGAGCGTGGATTGAAATAAAAAATGCTGCACAAACTGGTAAGGAATTGATGGGTCGCTCCCCGTGCGGGGAGCGTGGATTGAAATTATGATGCAGTTATTCGGGATTTTCAGAGGCGATGTCGCTCCCCGTGCGGGGAGCGTGGATTGAAATCAAATCAGAAAGCCGGGAATTGATAGAGGCCTTATGTCGCTCCCCGTGCGGGGAGCGTGGATTGAAATTTCTTTGGGGATAGACGTTTGATTTTGTCAATCCCGTCGCTCCCCGTGCGGGGAGCGTGGATTGAAATAGTAGGCGCAAGGGCGAAAGCCGTCGCGATTACCGTCGCTCCCCGTGCGGGGAGCGTGGATTGAAATCTCCGTTCCGCCGGGCGTGCCCGGCGCTTGATTTGTCGCTCCCCGTGCGGGGAGCGTGGATTGAAATGTGTGGCATGTAGATGGGGAAATACTCGATTCAGTCGCTCCCCGTGCGGGGAGCGTGGATTGAAATATTGATTAGTCCTCCTGAAAAGGGAACGTCGTCGTCGCTCCCCGTGCGGGGAGCGTGGATTGAAATCATCGCGAACGCCTGAAGATCGCCGAAGATGCGCGTGTCGCTCCCCGTGCGGGGAGCGTGGATTGAAATTTTCCGCCGGGTTGCCCGGCTTGATTTAGGAACGTCGCTCCCCGTGCGGGGAGCGTGGATTGAAATCTCGTTCTGTCTTTTTACAACCTCCCTTGCGCTTCCGTCGCTCCCCGTGCGGGGAGCGTGGATTGAAATCATGAGCCAGCCGCGGGTTATTGCAACCTCCGGGTCGCTCCCCGTGCGGGGAGCGTGGATTGAAATAGCGCCATCCAGCTCTTGCCGCGCTTCGGCGCGCCGTCGCTCCCCGTGCGGGGAGCGTGGATTGAAATTGTTTCGATGCTCATCGTGGCGCTTGGCGGCGCGGTCGCTCCCCGTGCGGGGAGCGTGGATTGAAATGTTACGCCGTTCGTGTAATAGCGCACACGCCAGATGGTCGCTCCCCGTGCGGGGAGCGTGGATTGAAATAAAACCCGGCTCAAAGTGCCGCAGAACGCGCTTCGGTCGCTCCCCGTGCGGGGAGCGTGGATTGAAATACATCAAAGGTCATGCACACCACTCCCCACCATTTCGTCGCTCCCCGTGCGGGGAGCGTGGATTGAAATATCAAGCGCTCACGCCAGTCCTCCCGCTGAATCGTCGCTCCCCGTGCGGGGAGCGTGGATTGAAATTTTTGCCCTCCGGGTTTATCTTAGTCTTGAATTGGTCGCTCCCCGTGCGGGGAGCGTGGATTGAAATGCCCAATAGGGTCTACCGCGCGCACAGGGCGCTTGTCGCTCCCCGTGCGGGGAGCGTGGATTGAAATCTCCGCTGTAAAATGCTCCTTGTCGAAATCGTCATCCGTCGCTCCCCGTGCGGGGAGCGTGGATTGAAATACTCTCCTTGAAACGCGGATTCCCGCGGCTGCCGCGTCGCTCCCCGTGCGGGGAGCGTGGATTGAAATTTGCGGGGGTCAGGCCGTCGGTGCAATGCCGACGTGTCGCTCCCCGTGCGGGGAGCGTGGATTGAAATTTGTATGGCTGGAGTCCCTGAACGGCATCGCCGTGTCGCTCCCCGTGCGGGGAGCGTGGATTGAAATCGGAGCGTTCGCGCCGTGTGGTTGCCCACCCCGATGTCGCTCCCCGTGCGGGGAGCGTGGATTGAAATGTCCCCCGCGGGGGGAGTCGGGGTGTTGTGCAGTGTCGCTCCCCGTGCGGGGAGCGTGGATTGAAATGCCCTGTGTGCCGTGCATCGTGGCCGGGTTGATTTGTCGCTCCCCGTGCGGGGAGCGTGGATTGAAATCTGTTCCGTGCGGCAGTATTTGCCGTGTCCGCAGGTCGCTCCCCGTGCGGGGAGCGTGGATTGAAATCGCCGTGCCCCGCACGACGTCCGCCAGCGTGCAGGTCGCTCCCCGTGCGGGGAGCGTGGATTGAAATCGCCTTTCGTCCGTCCTTGTGGCATCACGATACCGTCGCTCCCCGTGCGGGGAGCGTGGATTGAAATCAAAAACTGCTCGCATCTGTATTAAAACCGTTTACGTCGCTCCCCGTGCGGGGAGCGTGGATTGAAATTATGATGCAGTTATTAGGGATTTTCAGAGGCGGTGTCGCTCCCCGTGCGGGGAGCGTGGATTGAAATCTGCTTCTTCTGCGCTGGAAAAAATCGGCACGAGTCGCTCCCCGTGCGGGGAGCGTGGATTGAAATGACTTAGCGCCTGTTTTGCATCCCTACGAACATGTCGCTCCCCGTGCGGGGAGCGTGGATTGAAATATCACAGGGTCAGCGCCCGTTTTCAACGCCTTCGTCGCTCCCCGTGCGGGGAGCGTGGATTGAAATACTTATGAAGATTTCTTGCAATTCCGAAAATTTTGTCGCTCCCCGTGCGGGGAGCGTGGATTGAAATCGTTATGCCTCCTTTTGTTTAGTTCCCGACTGCAATCGTCGCTCCCCGTGCGGGGAGCGTGGATTGAAATGTTCCGGCAGCGCGACGGTGACGGCGGCGACCTAATGTCGCTCCCCGTGCGGGGAGCGTGGATTGAAATACCTACGAGGGCAAGCCCATCCCTGCATACGTCGTCGCTCCCCGTGCGGGGAGCGTGGATTGAAATATCAGCGCCGCCCCACTCCACAATGTCACCAGCGGCGTCGCTCCCCGTGCGGGGAGCGTGGATTGAAATGTGATGGCTTCCTCCTCCACGTCGGCATCCGCCGTCGCTCCCCGTGCGGGGAGCGTGGATTGAAATATGTTATTGGCAATCGGGTATCGTCGTGCACATGTGTCGCTCCCCGTGCGGGGAGCGTGGATTGAAATTGCTTTACAAGCGAGCCGGGTTTCAGTGCGCCTTCAGTCGCTCCCCGTGCGGGGAGCGTGGATTGAAATACTGTCCGCAATTCCCATGTAGGAAAAATCCGTCAAGTCGCTCCCCGTGCGGGGAGCGTGGATTGAAATCTACTCAGCGAGGAAAGACCCGTCCGCCGCGCACCGTCGCTCCCCGTGCGGGGAGCGTGGATTGAAATGCCGCTGGACTGTCTGCTCTGGATCCATGACGTGGTCGCTCCCCGTGCGGGGAGCGTGGATTGAAATACGCCCTGGATTGCCGTCTGCGTCTTGCAGCAGCGTCGCTCCCCGTGCGGGGAGCGTGGATTGAAATGCGAGGGCAAAAACCTTCTGGGCGTGTCCTACGACGTCGCTCCCCGTGCGGGGAGCGTGGATTGAAATAACGTGTCGGAACACTGGCTGCGAACAGGCGAAGTCGCTCCCCGTGCGGGGAGCGTGGATTGAAATGGAAGAATCGCGCAGCGGCGCGCCCGGCTTATGCCGTCGCTCCCCGTGCGGGGAGCGTGGATTGAAATCGCTTGACGACATCGAAGTCTACAAATGGCGCGGTCGCTCCCCGTGCGGGGAGCGTGGATTGAAATTGCATGTGGTATACTCCTTCCATAGTCGTTGACTACGTCGCTCCCCGTGCGGGGAGCGTGGATTGAAATCGCCGCCCGAAGGCAGATGTCCATCAAGGTCTGCGTCGCTCCCCGTGCGGGGAGCGTGGATTGAAATCACGCTCTTGCCCATGTCCATGAACGGCGCGCAGTGTCGCTCCCCGTGCGGGGAGCGTGGATTGAAATAACGTAACCCGCCCGAATGACCCGGTTGACGCGCGTCGCTCCCCGTGCGGGGAGCGTGGATTGAAATATTCCAAGCCGGAGGAGCCAGCAGCGGAAGGTGTGTCGCTCCCCGTGCGGGGAGCGTGGATTGAAATTCGTCGGAGTAGGCGAGCACCATCGCCTGCTTGACTGTCGCTCCCCGTGCGGGGAGCGTGGATTGAAATGGCAGCAGTGAACTTGGCGCGGCGGTGGCTGCCGTCGCTCCCCGTGCGGGGAGCGTGGATTGAAATGGCAAACGTTAGAACGCGGTTTCGCTGCTTATAGCAATTCTCAAAAATCCAGTCAATAACCATCAGCAG
>ULTZ01006942.1_pt1 | contig 26028 bp, 16 predicted proteins | sample 1957981 | NCBI WGS metagenome assembly ULTZ01 (sample SAMEA4835745, study PRJEB28245) | human gut metagenome | biome: gut microbiome; material: fecal sample | place: Denmark | collected 2008
CAAGCAACGAATTGGCAAAAGAGTTCGGTCCGTATCCAAAATACAAAGAAGAAATTTTTGATAGTGATATCATAAAATTTCATTTTAGTCCTGATGAAATAACTAAACTAAAAGAATATGGCTTAAGAAATTGTAGTTTAGTTTCAATTGCTCCAACTGGTTCATTAGCTACTCTACTAGGAGAAAGTGGTGGTTGTGAGCCAGAATTTGCGCTAAAATATACAAGAAGAACAGTAGGCATGACAGATGGAAAAGATACCTACTACGATGTTTATTGTAAAGCAGCGCGTGAATATATGGAGATAAATAATACAAAAGAGCTACCAGATTATTTTGTCGGTTCGGCTGATATCTCTTGGCAAAGTAGAGTGCTAACACAAGCCGTAATGCAAAAACATGTTGATACAGCAATTAGTTCTACAGTAAATATGCCAAATTCTGCAACTAAAGATGATATTGCACATATGTATCTACTTGCTTGGTCATCTGGCTGTAAAGGCATTACCATGTTTAGAGATGGCTGTAAACGCCTTGGTATTTTGACTACTGGAAATAAGAAAGAAGAAGAAATTTCCCATAAAGAACTAAAACGTGGAGAAATTATGAAGTGCGCGGACGACTTGATTGGAAAGAAAAGAAAAATAATCAATGGTTGCGGCTCAACTCATGTTCTTGGATTCTTTGAACCAGTTTATGGCGATTTAGTTGAAGTATTTTTTACTAAAGGCAGTTTAGGTGGTTGTTCCAACTATATGGTTGGATTATCTCGAATGGTTTCTCTTGCGTGCAGAGCTGGAGTAAGTATCAATGATATTCAAGACCAACTCAATTCAACTGGCGCTTGTCCTAGTTATGCTATTCGGACAGCAACAAAACATGATACCTCCAAGGGAGCTTGCTGTCCTATGGCCATAGGTAATGCTCTAATGGATATGTGGAAAGAGGTTCAGGAAGAGTTGGGCTATCTGGAAGAACCAAAGAAAAAGAAAATTCAGCTAGGAGAATTATGCCCTGAGTGCGGTGCTATATTAGAGCATAGCGGCGGTTGCGATATTTGTAAAGAATGTGGTTATTCTCATTGTAACTAAAAAGGAGAAGAAAATGGAGAGTAAAGAAATAAATGAAGTCACAACAACAAAAGAAAAGATTACAAAACTTTCAGAAAGTTTGCTTCTCTATCCAACTGACTATCCGATAAAATTTTCCTATGTCATAATGCGTCTTTTCCCTAGTGTCTGGACTAACGTTCAAAAAGCATTGAAGGACGCATATACAAATGGCTATCTCCAAGCAAAACAAGAATTTGAAAAAAACTAAAATTTTTGATATAATATTTTTATAAAAAGTAAAGGGGACGAGTTTGATGACGCATAAAGAAGAACGCTTTTTCAATATTGCGCGTGAAGTCAGTTATTTATCTGATTTCAAGCAGACAAAGGTCGGCGCGGTTGTTGTCAGTGGTAATAGGATTCTTTCTTCTGCTTGTAATAGCCAGAAGACTCGTCCTCTTCAGCACCGTTATAATATTTATCGAAATTTTGATGACTACGAGAATTCAATCGCGCGAGAACACGCAGAGGTAGCTGCACTCTCTCCTCTTATTGGAAAGGATATTGAATGGGATAAAGTCAATATCTATGTTTATAGAGAACACAAAAATGGAGATAGAGCTTGTAGCAGACCCTGCGCGGCGTGCGCGCGACTGATACGAGATTTGGGAATAAAGACAGTTTATTATTTGAATGAAAGTGGAGATTATGTGAAGGAGAAAATTATTTGATGAGAGTTGAAAATGTAAAGATTTATGACTTGGAAGAAAGTCTTCATGCTTCAGGGTATCCTTTGAGAACTACAACCGATTGGGAAGAAACAGAAGAAGCTGCGCTAAAACGAGCGAAGAACCTATCTCACGCCGCTGATTGGGTTGGCGCGCATGACCAATTTCTAACCGGAATTCTTGTTAGCTTTGATTTGACTTTTTCTAATAAGGCATGGGTTGAAGCTGAGCGCTACCGTTTCCTTTCATTTGTATCAAGTTCTTCAACCATGCACCGCATTACAAAGTTTGACATAAAAAAGCAGTGCAACCGTTATGTAGATTCGCGCATTATTGATATTATCCAGAAGAAGATTGACGAATATAATCGACTTTCTTCGCTAAGTGGGACAGATACAGAAAGAGAACGTCAGAAGAAAGAACTTTATCTAGAAATTCTCTACAATATTCCTGCTGGTTTTGAACTTACTGCGCGGCTTACCACAAATTATCGCTGCCTAAAGAATATATGGCGCCAACGACGCGACCATAGACTACCAGAATGGAGAGAATTTTGTAAGTGGATTGAGACACTTCCTTATGCTAAAGATTTGATTTGCTATGAAAAGGAAGAAAAGAAAACCAGTAGCGCAATTATGCTTGACCAAGTTATGGAACGACTAACAAAAATTGAGGACAAGATTACTAATAGTCCGCTAATCACAACTTCTCCTACAACTGTTCCTTATACGCCAAGACCTTATGAAATTGGCATTCCTAGTCCATGGTATCCTACGTGCAACTGTAATGAAAATACGAACTATCAAGTGGAGGCAAAAAATAATGACACTCTATAAAAAGACAGAAGAACTAATTACCCTAAGTGAAAACGAAGCGAAAGAAACCATTGAAACATACCGTCAAAAAGCACGCGAAGAAGGCTTTCAGATTACAGCAGCCGGTTACACCTACAAGACAAAAAAGGCCAAGGGACAAATTGTGGATACCGTATTCTTAGTAAAAATTCAAATGACATATTGCTCTCTGTGGGGTGAAGAGGCTGAATGAACGTAGAACCAAATTCTAAAAAAGTTATCGAAGAAGTGCGCGACGCACTTTCTCAACTAAATAGCCTTGATGGAAATTCTATTGACGCTATTGGTGTTCTGCTATCAATGGATGATGCTCAATTTGAGCTAGTGTCCCCAGGCATTCTGGATAGTTTCCTTCGTAGTCTCAATACTACGAACGCGCGCCTAATGCTCACGCAGTCTATCAACGCTACTGGCTCTACAGCAGAAAGTGTTCAGAATGAATTCCTCCAATTGGTAAATGAAATTGATACAATTACTAACCTGACTGCGCCAAAGCGAGATTTTCTCAAAAAGCTACTGCACGGCATCAATACGGCCATTAGTGAAACAGAAGGTGTTGCAAAACGTTATATCCAAATCCCTTTTGTAAAGTGCCATCCAGACGCAAAAATGCCTGAGTATGCGCATCCCGATGATAGTGGAATGGATGTTTATGCAGTGGATGACTATGTGATTCATCCCGGCGAAACAAAGCTTATTCCAACTGGCATCAAGATGGCTGTTCCAAATGGCTATGAAATTCAAATTCGTCCAAAGAGTGGTCGCGCCCTCAAGACAAAAATGAGAATTGCTAATTCAATTGGGACGGTTGATGCTGGATTTAGAGGAGAGCTTCAAGTAATTATTGAAAATATTGAGCCTCCCATCAAGGATATCACTTACGATTTTGATGATAATGGTCGCCCTATCATTACCTCAATTCTTAGAGGTAGTGATATGACAATTGGAAAAGGCGAGAAGTTCGCGCAACTCGTTCTAATGGAAGTTCCCAAGGCAGTTCTTTTCCAAGTTGAGAATCTTGATAATACAGAAAGAGGTAATGGAGGTTTCGGCTCCACCAATCTAAAGTAAATAACGGAAGTGAGTGAATGGCTAAGATACAACTAGACGACATAAAAGCCGAGATTGAAAAAGACGGCTGGAAGCTCATTTCTACAGAGTATAAAAATCTTGATACTATAATGGAATTTGTATGCTCAGAGGGGCATCAAGTATTTGCGCCATGGAAAAAAATTCGTATACGGCGCGAATGTCCTTTCTGTAAAGACAATCCATATAAAGAAATAAAATTAGAAGCAATTCCAAAGAAAAAAGGAAGTTTTCGTGTTCTTGGGCTTGACCAAGCGACAAAACGAAGTGGTTTTTCAATCTTTGAAGATAAAAAATTGATAAAGTATGGATACTTCGATGCGCCTGAAAATACAGATGAAATTGCGCGTGACCATCGCATAAAAGAATGGATGATGTCAATTATTTCTACTTTTGAAATTGATTTTGTTGGCATTGAAGGAATTCAATATGAACAGAATTATGGAGTTACGACATTTCAAACACTAGCACGCCTTCAAGGAATTTTGATGGAAACATGTTTCGCGCGCAACATTTTATTTGAAGTATGTCCTACGAATACATGGCGCGCGCACTGCGGTGTAAAGGGACGCTCAAGAAGCGACAAAAAAGCTTCAATGAAAAATCTAGTAAAACAATGGTATGATGTAAGTGTAAATGATGACTGCGCGGACGCCATTGGAATTGGAAAATTTGTTTCTGATAGAAACTTTCCTCAGAAAGAAATTGTTCAATGGGAATAAAAGAGAGGAGCCAAAGCTCCTCTCCCAATTTCAATAAGATTTGACTTTTCTTTCTATTTTATCATGCCATTCTTGTAGAGCTTCATGAGCCTCTTCCCACATACATTTATGAACAGTTTCCATTGAAATTTCCTTTTCTTTCGAAACTTCTTGCTCAAATAATTTGTGAAAATCAGAGAAATGTTGAAGACGATATTGCGCGTACTTTGCTATTTCATCCGCGAGAGTTTTGTCACCTTCTTCTCGGATACAAAAAGCATAATCAATCATCATTTCCGAATCTTTCAAATCGTCATACATTCCCTTATAAAGCGCTTTGTATTTTTTCATTTCAGGACCTCCTTATGCGAGTTTTGTAATTACTACACTGACATTGGAATAAGTAGTATCTAAACCCGCATTTTGGAAGGTTAGAGTGGTAGTGTTATTTATGGCACAACAGGAAGGAAGTACTTGGACAATTTTTGAAAAATTCACTGTACGAATATCAGTGGCCGAAGCTGATGTTTGAGTGGCTGTTGCTCCTGGCAGAGCTACACCATTTTTCAGTAAATTTACAGTAATTGCGCCAGCGGTCGCGCCAGTAATAGCACCAGTGCCTGTAAAAGAAACATAGTAAAAAACCTGGACGTTTTAGGGTAAACGAAGTAGAACCAGCAGAATGAAGCACAGTGCAACCAGTCAAGACGTCATTCGTTGCAAAAGATAGCAGCCCTTCTGGTGCTATGGTTTGAGAAGTATTTGTATAACTTTCAATCATTTTATTACCTCCGATACGAATTTGTACTCTCGGTAATAGCTGTTAGATGCCGCAGCCGCAATTGTAACTAGAGCCGTAAGTGCTACCTACTGACTGATAAGGGCTGCAAGTAATATAGGCGGGCTGTGGAAATGGACGTAAAGTCCCAATAAGAGTGGCGTTCTGAGCCTGTTGAGCTAGTTGGACAAGGTTTTCTTTTGTCAATTTTGGTGCCATCTGACAAAAACGTTGAGGGTCAATAGGCGGATTTTGAGGTCGTTGCTGTTTTTGGGCCATTTGTATCATCATTTGTAATGGATTAGAGTTCATTATTCAATTTTCCTCCTTTTAGCTGCTTTTTTAGTTCAGCTACTTCTTTTTCAAGAGCTGCTACACGTTCATCAGAGGTTTGATTAGCGCGAGTTTCACATGGAGTTAGAGTATATGCCAGAAGCGTTGGCGCTCCATTCTGCATTGATTTCAAAAACATTATTGCTTCACTAGGACATAATGCTACTGAAATCCCTCCACCAACAGGAATATTAGCTATTTCCATAGAATTATTTATTATATAAACATTTCCCTGCGGTTGCGGAAAGAACTGTGTCGCTTGATAAGAGTTGGTTTGATAAGGATTATAACCTGCCATTTTTATTCCTCCTTTACTCTTTCTATATATAAGAAGCTTAGGAACTAATAAAATAAAAAGAAGAGACTAAAGTTGTAACAAGTTTTGTGAAAAGCTACAACTTTAGTCTCTTTTATTATATTAGTCCCTAATAAAAGGTAAAATCACTTGAAGATTTTCTGGTGATAAATTTACTTCTCCAAAATCTTCAATAGAAAATGAAATATCAGGCAGCGCAATCTCCAATGCGTTCAATTGTAGAACTTCGGATTGACATTCAGCCATCTTTTCTGGAATAACTTTTATATAAGTGCCATCCTCTGACCAAATAGGAGCTCCGTTCTCATCTTTCTGAGAATATGCTGTAATAATTTCTTTCATTTTATTTGTATAGAAATCTATTTCTTGGCCAATCGAAGAAAAAAGCTTTGTAAGTTTATATGAAGTTTTGATTGGTAAAGAAAGCTTTTCAAAAGCTTTTTTCTGCTCGTTTAGAGCAAGAATTTGCGACATTGTTAGATTCATTTTATCATCTCCTTTTATTTTATTATAACAAAAATCAAAAGAAAAATCAAATTACCAACTGCCGCCATCAATAATAAAATTATTGATTGAAAGATTTTCCATATCAATGGTAGCCATACCGTTTGCGCTCAAAAAATATACCATTTTCTTACCAGTCGCCGCGCCAATAACCACAGCACCATCAGCATAATCGGTTGGTTCAACAACATTTATTCCTAATTGGTTCCTTCTTATAGCAAAAGTTGGAGTGACGTTATAAACCAAATCGCTATTGGAATAAGAGATTTTTCTAGTTGTAATAGAAAGACCCGAAGGATAATTTGTCGTAAACAATGTAGTTATTTTAGCCCGAACGTATTCAAAATCTCCGGACATTGAATAACTGACAGATGAAGATTTCCCAGAAATAAAAGAAACCCAAGAAAAATTATGTGGAACCCACGCGATGCCAGAAGTTTGCTCTTGAAGGGCTCCTTCTGAATGTTGAATTATTATTGTTCCATCTGTGAGAGAACTTTGAGCTAGACCCAAGTCATTTATTTTATAATTGAAGGTAAATTTATTTGAAGCATACTGTAATTCTGATAATGTCAAATCCATAGCGATATGTTTCGCGCGAGAAAAAGGACCTACAACAGAGCTCGTTACTTCATTATTATAACCGTCATTTATTCTAACTCTGAACCAGCAAGCATTATTATCTGTAATTTCTTTTATTGAGGTACGCCCGATTTTATAAGAACTAAACTCTGAAGGCGAATTATAAGATGGCTCACCACTTCTAGAACAAGTTCCTTTTGTGAATAGATCCCAAGGGCCTGAGCTTGTTGCTCTTGAAACATCTATAAAGAAATTTATCTGAGAGTTATTATAACCCTTGATAGTGGGAGAGAAGCAAAGAACTAATGTTTCTCTAATAGGATTATCATTGAGAGGATAACTACTATTATTATATAGATATTTTACATTAGCTTTTTCAAAAGATATTGTCGGACTAGAATTGAAATTGACGCCAACCGAAGAAGTTCCTATAAAATCAAATTCTCGACCATACAGATTTACAATTTTTATTGCGCAATTCATTGCGTATAAACCATTTTTGTTTGGAAAATTTTGAAATATTCCAGGAACAGCGCTTTTCTTGAAAGTGATTCTAACTAAATCTTCCGAAGCAGCTGCGGCTATTACTGGATCACTAATTATATAGTAAGTTCCTTCATATACAAAATAAGCAGTGACACTTGAGTTCAAAGAAGTAATCGACCAATCCTCAAGACTTTCTCCGTCTGCGTAGAACTTTGTAAAAGTAATTGTAAAAGTATCATTTGCGCCGCCAGTATATACATTTAACTGAGTAGAAGAAGTCAAAATTGGCAAAATTGAAGAAATTGCTTTTGCCTCTACCTTTGTAATATCTGTAACTGAACGATCTTGATGGCGCGTATCATATAACGCTGCACTAAGAGTATATGAGCCAGAAGGAATTGTATCGGCAAAAGTAGCATCATAATATATATAGTCTTTGTTATTATCTGCTCCAACTTGGACATCTAATATTTCAAGAGCACTGCCAGATAAGAAAAATCTATTTTTGTCTCCTACAAACGTGCTATCATAAGTATAACAAAAACGAATTTTATTCCAAAATTCATTTTTTTTTGTTCCACTAATATTTGAAAAATCAAATTGATTATATGTCTTTTGAAGTGTTGGATAGGGTGCAATTGAAAGTTTTTTCCCCTGAATGGTATCAATAAATACTTCTGAAGAATTTTCTATTCCATCATTATAAACTAAAGAAACTCCATAGCTAATTCCGTAAGGAACATAGTTTAGAATAGAGATTTCCTTATCCTTCAAAGAACCTCCATCTATTTTTTGAATTTCGACTGTTTTATTATATAAAGTTGGCGAAGCTGCATAGTTTTGATATTTTAGCTGGATTTTGAAGTAACCATTAGATTTAGAAGAATTACCACTAATTTTTATTTTTGTCGTGTATATAGAATTTGTAGAAAAAGCACTATTTTTTGTGATTGCTGTCTCAGAAGCTGTCACTGTTACATTGGATAATATAGGTTTTATATTTTTTGTAATAACGCAAGTAAAACTATCGCTATATTCTAGTCCATCAAAAGTATAAAAGTTATAAGACTGCGAAGAAGCCATAAGAGGAAGTTTTGTTGAAGAAGTATATTGATTTTTAGTTGTTGAATTATTTAAGCTATAATATAATGTAGGCGTTTGCGAAGCATCATTTGAATTGCCAACAATAATTTCTGGATGACATTCTGTATAAGTAGAACTATATAAAAGAGACACTGGGCCGGTCGGCGCGGAAGGTTTCTTATTTACAGTTATCACTGTAGAGCAAGCCACAAGCGCAGAATTCATTCCTAAAGAACCAATTGCTTGAATAGCGGCACGAATGGTCTGTCCTCTTTGTGAAGTTGATACTGGTAAGCTAAAAGTCCTTCTAATTGAACCATCAGCCTCTCTTGTCAAGTCTGTTGTTGTAAATACTTTGGAATAATTGCTTCCAGATGGAACTGCTCCTGAGGAACTAATTAGAAAATAAATTTTATATGAAGAGACAGTATTGCCTCCATTTCCGTCAGAAGCTGGCCACCAAGCCACTGTCATATTAGTAGTCGTAGGAGGAATAATAGAGCCTTTATCCCAATAAGGAGTTCTAACATAAGCTCCAGAAGGCGCGCCTACGTTAGAGGTACAGGCAGGGAAAGTAATAACTCCATTCACAGATAGTGATGCAGGAGTATATGCTGAAGTTACTCCACTTACCCATTGCGCACTAGCAGAATAGGAAGTTTTAGAACCCTCTACTACAACTGTGGTCGTTCCTAATGTATTCCATCCAACTGAAGTCCAATTGAAAGTTTTGTATATTTTATTGCCAGCTAGTATGTAATAAGCAGAATTTGTAAAATTATTATAAGATGGCGCAGTCCCATTATACACTTTCAACGTAAGGGTAATAGTGGTAGAGGTGCCTTGAGTGTATGACCACTCAAGGCGCGCATACCAGCCCCTACTCGTCTTTGCACCATTAAAATAACCAGTAGTTGCCATTTATATCTCCTTTTATCCAGCAATCGCATAACCTGCAATTGCGATATCAACAATATTCGAACTTACATCAACATTCTCATTGGTATAAACATAGACATCATAGCCCTTAGCAACTTTTTGGTAAGAAACATAAACAGTATTTATGTCTCCCATAAGAACATTGTCTCGTAAAACTGTTTTCTTATCAAAAATTGCTTCTTCATTAGTAAATGAAGCAATTCTCTCTCCTACTATAAAATCAATTTGTTCCTTATCTCCAGTAGAAAAATCAATTTTTGAAAGAACTTGTGTATTACCACTATCAACCGAAATTCCCTTATAAAGAGAAGTCCCTTTCATAATAAGAGAAGCATTTTCAAATTGAGTTTGGAATTGAACCATCTGCGCGCTATTGCCTGAAAATTGAACGCCCTCATCTTCAAAGGAAATAAATTCAATTCCATTTTGAATGAAGCCATCGGCACTAATTCTAAAGGTTTCTTGACCACCATTCTCTTTATTATTTTCATCAAAATTCTTCTTGAAAATAATACCTGCGGCGGTATCATAGATGGTCAGGGCTGCAACGCCATCACTTTCTTGAGTTCCACCATGAATGCGCGCAGCATAGATATCTGCACCTTGAATTGTTGAATTAGTAAGAATCGAACCTTCAAACACACCTTGGCGTGCAAATAAATTACCATTATCAGTTACAAAAAAAGGAGCATTCTGGATAGAACTTTCATCAAAATTACTTGCACCAGCCCAAATAACAATTTTACCTTGAGTCGTGAAACGTGCTTTATTAGAAAGTACTCCACTCAAAGTATTGATACCAGCATAGGTGTCTGCACCAGTTTTTGTTGCCAAAGTGCCTTTTAGAAAAACATTATCACCATAAAGACCAAAACCTGAAACATTTTGAATACCAAGAGAAGAAAGATTACCCAAGAAGAGGCTTGGAGCATTATATTCTAGAGATTTTCCATCTTCGCCAAGCTCAGGCTCAATAAATGAAAAGCCACTTCTAAATAAATGAGCATCTTTACCAAGGCCAGCTGGGTTTGGATTTACACCAATAAGTAATTCATCTGATAGGGATACAGCTCTACCGTCCACCCAAGAAGCTGAAGCTAGTTTTGTAATTGCTTCCGCACCATCAACGCTATCTGCCAAAGTGACCTCTAAGCCATCTTTATCAACAATATAAGTTTCAATAGAAAAGCTTCTTTCTCCAACAGAAGTTATACTAACAAAGTCTCCTTTTTGGAAAAAGCTATTTTCTTCATCAAGCGTAAAAATATTTCCATCTCCTACTCCATGACTTGTTGGTTTGAAAACCATAAGACCACCAACAGTTTGAATAGAAGAAGTTTTGAAAATTACATTTTCAATTGTTCCACCTTGAGCGACGACATTACCAAAACGAGCCTCGTTTGGAGTAATTCCCCAATTCTTTCCACTGATAGTTGAATTGATACCATTGAAAACGAGAGAGCCAAGAGTAAAAATTCCAGTGTCTGTTAGTGAAATAATTGGCTTGCCATTTTCATCTTTGATTTCAATAAATTTATTATCATGAATATCAGGATTTTGAAGAAAAGCGTTGCCTAATTTGATATAATCTTTGATAACTGCGCCGACACCTAATTCAATGTCGCGCGCAGCAATCTTACCTTCAGTTCCTTTTAAGACTATGTTTGGTGAACCATTCTCATCTTGCCCAAGAGAGTATAAGAGATTTTCTTCAATTACGAAACCACCAATTGTACCAGTTGGCGCGCGGAGCTCTCCACTAAAATAGCCACCAGCACCTTCTAAGTCACCAGTAATTTTTAGATTACCTTCATCGTCAACATAGAGAAGTTTCTCAATGGTTCCATCAGTGCCGGTTTTTGTAATTTCAAAACCACCATTACTAACACTGAGACCTTCATTAGTAATTTGAATAGAACCAATTGTACCACCAGTCGCATTTATGATGCCAGTAAAAGAACCATCAGTGGCATTGATAACTCCACTAAAGAAGCCGTCAGTGGCATTTATAGTACCAGTAAAATTACCATTGAGCGCATGGACAGATCCGTTTTCATAAACAATAAAAGTATCATTAGCATTGATAACTTGCGCGAGACCACTATTATCTTTTACTCCAAGCTTACCAATTGCCACCTTTAGGCCATTATCTGTTGTCTCTACATTTAGGCTGTCTTTGAGCCAAAGAGTTCCATCACTGTTTGTCTCCATAACGATCGAACCAGCGGCGTCATTTATTCTAATGCCAAAAATATAAGGACTTTCAACAGTTCCATTCCCAGAAAGTTTACCAATACGAATACGGTCATTTGTCCCATCACTTATATTGATATCTTTCTCTGAGGAAATTTCAACAAGACCTGCACCATACTTATTTTTGAGGAAAAAGCCCTTCCAAGTCAAACCGAAAGAAGCATCATTCCAAATTTGGTCTTCACTTGAAGGTTTATATTCTCCAGAAGCGCCCTGAATAGTAATATCTTTTACGCCATAAATACCATACTGGTCATATCGGACAAACTGATTAGAAGTATATCCAAGTAAAACACCCGTATCGGAGGTATTCTTTTTATATGCTGTGATACCATAGCTATCCCAGCGGAATGATGGATTTATACCATCAAGTATTGTAATATTCTCAGTGTTGATAGCTCCTGCCGTTAGATATTGAGTAGCAATACCCTCGCCGCGAATAGCATTCTTCCAAGTTAGTCCGCCATCCGTTGTAATGAAAAGACCGCCCGCAGTGATTTTTGTCTGATTAGATGGGTTACTCGCATCAATAACCGTTAAGCCTGTAGCATCTTTGACTATTGTATTGTTTTGAGAGCTAAAAACTAGTTGCTCATTTCGCGCGATACTTGATTGAAGTGTTTCATTATTGATTACACCTGTTCCTTCAATTGCTTCAGAAGCTCGTTGGTATTCGCCGGTTGAATATTGAAGAGACTGAGTCGTAGCTGTAATCCTCTGGAAAAGGTCTTCAAATTGAGTCTTATAGTTTTGAACCTTGAAACTGTCTTTTTCAGGACTATCAAAATTAGAAGTAATTTCACTAATTAGAACTTTTTCTCGATAAGGGCTTCTTACTTTTCCACTATCAGTAGTAATGTAAGTATATCCAAAGAACTCTGTGTCTTCAATGTAACTAATATCGCCAATTCTAAAAATTTTGTTCTTAAACTCTTCAAGCGCGCTCAACCTTAGAACAGAAATATTATAAGAGATTTGAGGCCGTGCACTTGTATAAGCCACAGACTTTGCATCCAAATAGTAAAGATTTTCGTCTAAGTAATTTTGGGAAGTCCATGAACCCTCTTGGATAAAACGAGAATATTTTTCATAAAAAGCTTTATGAAGCGCACTCATCTCTTCTAGAAGCTCTTTTTGACGGGTTTCTGCTGTTTCAATTGCCTTTTCAAGAGCATCAACACTTTTCTTTAGGTTATCATAAATTTCTTGATAATCTATTTTCTGTTCTTCTAAAGTTTTTAGGGTAACAATAAGGGTTTCTAATTTTTCAAAACCAGGATGTTCTTTTATATAGTTAGTAACTCGCACAGCATCATAGGAAGATAAACCTGCTAACCGAGCAATATCAGATTTTGTTGAAGTAATCTGTTCAGCTGTTGAAGTTAGATATTGCTGATAAAGTTGAAGTGTTGCGTTTTGTTTATCATGTTCAAGCTTTCTTATTGTATTTTCTTCAACAGACTTATAATATTCTTCATTCTTTTCCTTGAGAGAAGGGTAATATCCAAGCCCACCAGAAGCTGAAGAAAGCCACAAATCTTTATTTACAGCCCCGCCATCTAATAGTCCTTGATTTATATAATAATCAAAGTTGAGAATGAAATTCTCTTTACACGGATTATGTTCTGATTGTGCAATTTCACACACGCCATTTTCTGCATATTGTGTGGTATTTGGAACAACAATAACTTTTGATGTAATTTGGTCTGAGTTTATAGAACGTGAAATTGTCTTTAAGTCAATTCCATAGATGAAGCCGCATCCATTTTCTTCTCCAACTTCATTTTTGAAATAAACAAATTTTTGTGGCTTTCCATTTTCATAAAGAATTTTACCAGTATTTTCATTATGTTTTATTTCAAAACGAACCCAGCACTCAAATGTTTCAGCAACAGATTGTAAGAAATTGAAACGATTTGAATTTTTCCCACTAATACTACGGATTTTTTCATACGTGTAATTACCATCAGCATCAACTGGGTATTGTGGTTCTGGCGCGCTGCTTCCAGACCAATCAGAAGTAGATTTCCAAAGGTATTCAATGTCCTTTTCATCAAGTGCAGTTGTTGCGGGGTCAAAATAACAATAGACTTCAGTAGCTACGCTATTCTTATCCATTTCACCTGGATTTATCCGGATGAAATTGCCTTCGCTATCTTTACCATAAACTTCTTTGAAAAATTGGAATTCTTCAATCCAGCAGCTCGTTACTGGCGTAATAAATAAACCAATATTTGAAGTTGTAATTTTAGAACGAGGAATTGATACCTTACAAGTCATTGGATATTCAATCCAATCACCATTCTGAACGGCTGCCCCGACATCAAAATAATCAATATAATTGACATCAGAAGTTGTAAGTGGAATAAAGTTATTATCGTGAGTGCAGACCTTTGGGTCCATGTGATGATTGGTTGTTAGTTTTACGCCACCAAGGGTTTGATATCCTTTTACACGGAAAATATATTTTTCGCCTTTTTGGAAACCGCCCTCAATATACATTGAAGATTTCTGAAGGCCAGAATTATAAATAGTCTTTCCACCTTGAAGACCTAAATAAGTAGTGGCACTATAAGTTTCTATATTGCTGATGTCTGTATAAGGTGGATAGAGTTGCCAACTAATTCCCTCACCAATCCAGCCAGTAGTGTCTTTGAATTCTTTATTGTTGACAACTAAATTCAAAACTACTGTTGGGTCATTATATTCAGTAGCAATATATTTATAAATTTTCTTGCCAGCGTATCCTTTATAAACGTAGCAATATCTTCCAACAAGAGTGCTATATTCCTGTAGAGGCGCGCGGACTGGTCTATCGGCCCGCCAATTTGATAGCGCTTGAGTATTTGGGATTGTTAGGATGGTTGCATTCCCAGATTTTAGAGTAAAAGTCCCACTCTCTGTTATAGAATAGACTGGTTCTTTGAGTAACGAACAATCTAATCCAGTCAAATGGACACTATTATCTTCTTGGTACTTGGCATAATTTCCATCTTCATCATAAAAGAACTGGAAGATAATAGGGTAAGGAGTTTGAGTGGCAGAATAAGGGACAAGTATTTTTTTGCCCGAAGGGATAATATAACTATCCCTTCCATTACTTTTATAAGCCGTAATAGCTGCCTGAGTCTGAACAAGAAAAAGCGGTTCTTCAATCGTCTGCTGGATAATATCTTGTCCTTCAGACGCGACTTGCCAATCTGTACCCTCTAGTATCTTCGCACCGAGCTCTTGCGCGGTTCCTTGGTTATTTTCAAGTTCGTTATCAAACTCTAAGTTGAATCCTGTCTTGCTCAACTCATTTATATATAAGTCTTTACAAGTATAAGTAATTGATTTACCAGAACTATCTTCTTGGATTGATTTGATTACAAAGTCATACCATTGTCCTTTCCACAAGCATTTTACTTTTCGTTCATTCACTAAAAGTTTGATAAAAGGATTGTCTTGACGTTCCCCAGTCTCTGTATCAATATAGGTATAATAAACTTTGAAAGTAAGAGTATTTGTGCCATTGATATTTTGAACCAGTTTTGGTTCAGTCGCGCGATATTCTGCGGTCATTGTATCTGAGCCGATAATACCTAGAAGCTGTTCTTCATAGTGCTCAGAGACTGTACTGGTTGCGGGGACTATATAATCTTCCCATAAAGAGATTTGATAAGTATCTTTTTTCATTCAAACCTCCTTAGTAATAAATATAATCATATAGTAGTTTCCAACAAGAAGGAGTACCTACTGAAATAAAATTCTTTTTTTCTGCTTCATTAGACATGGGAGGAATTTTGAAAAAACTCCCACCAGTCATAAATTTATTATAAAGGTTTCCGGTCTTTTCTCCGTTTGTATCCAACCCTTCTATCAAGTTTGTTTTTGAATTTATTTCAATAAACTCGTCGCTGCCCTGTTTAGTAATAGTTGAAAATTTCAATATCCCTACGCCATCCATATAAACATCCGTTGGTACATTGGGAAATACATATCGCGCGCGCCAATCCATTGGCAAATCCCCAACATTATAAACAGGAATTGAACTACCAGTCAAAATGGGTGCTTCTTGAGGTAACCGACTAGCTGCGGCCCACTCATTTTTATTTTCAAGTGATGTAAGATTAGTAGCACCAAGAAAAAGTGCGGTACTCTTGGCATAAGGATAATAAGCAGTAAATTGAATTGTACCTTCACCTTTATAAATGCGCTCTTGCCCTGTTTTTCCAAAGCAAATATATTTCAATTGCGGCTGGCCTGTAATTTTTACCATATAATATTTATATGGCATTTCATCAAATATAAGCTTGCCAATCTTTTTTTCTCCAAAAATCTTTCGGAGGTTACTAATTTGTTCTTCCTTTAGACTATCAAAGGCAATAGAAATAGAAAAAACTTTTGATGTGTCATACGAACCAAAATAGTAGGTTCCATCTCCGCCTGGAACTTGGACCGTCAAATCCTGAGAAGCGGGAAGCAGGTAATCACTATACCTGCTTCCATCACTTACTCTCATAATCCCAAGGTCAGAGGAATGATGACCATCAAAAGAGAAGCCAATGAAGTCTCCGCCTAAAACGCCCATCTATTTTTCCTCCTTTACTCAATCTTTTTATAAGTTGCTTTATCCTTGGTTGCCTCGATTTATCTGATAAAACTTATTGTGTTGACATTACGATAAATGCTATCTTCTACAATTTGTTCTTTGACACGGCGCGCGAGTTGGTCAACATCATAATCAGAAGCAATTTTATCAACAGAAATGTTTATATCATAATAATTATCTCCGCCATTATTTGAAGTTCCAGCATTCTTGACAGCAGAACTCAAAATATCCTTGAGAACTAGGAAGTTTTGAGTATCTTTAGCATTGAGAACTAATTCTGGATGAGATTTTGTTCCATCAAGCCAAGCAGGCCCGGTGAAATCAGCTAAGCCACCAGTCTTATACGCTTTTACATCTGTTTTCTTGAACCAACCAGTTGAGCCAGAAGAAGCTCCATGCCAACGAGCAAGCCAATAATCGCCAGATTCACCAATTGCTACATAATAAGGGTCATTAGCAAAATATTGCCGCTGAGCTGAACCGCCCGGATATGGATAAATAGGAGCGCCGGTGGCATTGAATGTGCTACCAACAGAAATTTCTTTCTTCTCCGCTCCACTAGATGAACCGGTGCTGCCGCCTCCTGGTGTTGGCGGTGTAGCATAGTCAATCGAACCATAGGTAAATTGATTTTTATTAGAATCAAAATCAATTCCATTATAAACATTGCCATTACTATCCTTCCATTGCTTCCCATCATAAGTCAATAGAGTTCCGTCTGGTAGAACCAAAGACTTATCCACTTGTTCAGCTTTATACATGTTCCAGTTAGCATAACCTTGGCTGGCAGCGATAATCGCCTTAGAAATTTCTTCTTGCCAATTAAGCTGGCCAAATTTGCTTAGACCATTCCAGCCCTCATCAGCTTTGAGGAGTTCCCATAATTGAGCTGCTTGATTGAGAGAACCATCTGCCGCGAAGCCTTCATTTATCAATTCATATGCTCTATTCCAGAATTCGCCATTCTCAGAAGCATAATCAAGTTGAGCTTGCATAAGTTCAATTTGCTTTTCACGTGCTTCTTGTGCATCTTGATTTTGTTGAGTAAGGCGTTCAAGCTGTTGGTCAACTAAACTATCAGAATAATCTTCCCTAGCATCGCTCAATTCTTCTTCCAATTTTTTGATTTCTAAAGCGTTGGCATTTGAAGTATCACGTCGCAAGAAAGCTAAACGAGCTTCTTTCTCATTGATATCTTCTTCTGTTTTTGTATTATCTCGAATTTGACGCTCTAAATCAATGCTTTCTCGAAGATTTTCCAAAATTTTAGAATTTGAATCAGCAATACTATCAGATAGAGATTGATACTCGTCAATAAGCTTCTGTTGAGCATTTACAAGAGCGTCATAGACACTTTGTTCAAAATCAAGATAATCAGACATTTGACTTTTGCGTAACTCATCAAGAGTATCTTTCATATCTTCAATTGTTTCATCTGTTGTTTCAAATTGATCTTGGAGTTCCTCAAGACGACTGACATAAGCCTCAACAGCAGAACCAAGGTCATCATCAGTAATCATATTAATAGCATCCCAATCAATAATAATACGATTTAGACTTTGGTCATATCGTGCATATTTTGTTGCTCCTGTCTGCGCGAACGTCTTACGATTTCCTTCGCTATCCGTATATTTTTCATTACTAATCGCATCAAGCTGTCCCTTACGACCCGCGCGCAGTTTCTCTTGAAGCTTGATTTCTTCTTCAAGAGACTTGACTTGAGCGTTGTAGTTCGCACGAAGTTCTTTGAAAGTCGAACCTCTGCGTTCAAGAATTCTGTCATACTCTCGTTCAAGTTTTTCACGCTGACGTAGGGCCTCATTGATTTGTTCTGTCAAATTATAAAGCTTATCATAAGGATTCTCCCAAACAGTATCTTTAGAAGAACTTCCTCCTCCGCCGCCGCCTCCACTAGAAGAACCGGAGTATCCAGAGCCGCCATAATTATTTTTTGTGCCAACTGCCTGAATAACTTTAGGAATTTTTACAGAAGTAAAACCGCCACTCGCGCCTGCCTTCTCAAGACCGGCATAAGTGGAACTCATTGCTAACGAAGTAGGAAGAGTAACCCACTGCCAGTCAACAGTATAAGTAACAGTTGAACCTGTCAAAGATTCAACAATCCGCGCGGCCTCAGCTGCTGTGTTACCCGCAAGGATTAGTTGTTGAACTAATTGAGATACATCAGCAGTACCATTGACCTTGAACTCGGCTTTTACTCCATCTAACCCATCAAGCGCGCTTCTAACTTGCTGGAGATTAGTATCAAAATAAGTCAAATCTTCAACTGCTTGCTGAGTGGCTTCAGAAATCTTCTGTTGAAGGGAAGTAAAAGCTTGCTCGCCAGCTTCTCCGCCTTCGGTCAGCTGAGAAATCAAATCAGCATTTTGCTGGATGAAATCTTGAGTGAAATTCTCACCAAAGACTTGGCGGCCTTTACTCTCAATTTTAGAAAGAGCTTGCCAATAATCGTCAGCAGGAGTCTCACCATTGGCCAAAGCTTCAGTCCCTTTATCAAAAGCATCCTTTACATCTTCAATACCTTCACAAAGTTTTTTGATTTTTTTCTCGTTCTCTGTATACCGAACGCCTTGAGTTTTCATCATGTCAGAGTTAGCTTCGCCGTTTTCTGTATTGGCTTTATAATCATCCGTTAGTTTTTCAACGGTTCCACTTAGTTCGCGCGCGTTGACAATATCATCGATAGCATCTGTATTTCCTTGTAGAAGGAGATTTTGCGCGTCGGTATTCCAAGCGGCCGCCTGATTCATATAGTTCTGATAATTTTCTGCTTGAGAACGATTATCAGCTAAATTCAAATAATCTGGCATATAGGCGCGGTATTTAGACATAACTTCTTCCGTAGAGGCGCTCTTATCTAATTGAAGAATGTCTCGAATTACATTTGCATCAAGTGTCGCGCTAGCTTCTCCGCTTAGAATTCGATTTTTTTGCTCATCAGAAATCCCTTTCCAAGATTCCTCTTGATTGAACATTTCTTCAACATATTCGCCCTCACTAATTGCTTGCTTCAAAAGCGCTAAAGTATTCTCAATAGCTGCTTGAGTGTTCGCGCGCACTGCTTCTGCTAGATCGTCCATAGTAGAAGTCACTGGAACAAATTCCTGACCTGTAAACATAAAATCAGAGTAGTCAGCAGCACCACTAGACACAATTTGTTCTAGTTCGTCTTGAGTAATGCCCTCTGAACGAGAACGAGAAGAAATTTCATCTGCCAAATCTAATATTGAAGTCAAATCTGACATTGCAGTTTTCAAGTTGACTTTTTTAGTAGCTTTACCTAGTTGAATAAGAGCTGTCTCAAAATTATTGAGTTCGTCTCCAGCTTCAGGAATAAGTTCTTTTATATCAGAAATTGCTGCTTCGACACTATCATAGTCAGAAAGGTCGGTCATTCCAATAATATCTTTGATTTCTTTCTCATACTGAGGATTATTAGAAATCAAAGCTTCAAGAGAACTTTGGAATAAATCTACTGCTTGTGCACCATTTTCTCCAGCCTTAGCATAAAGAGTTGCCAATTGTTCAAGATACTTGGAGTAGGTTTGGAAGTCTTTATCTCCCATCAAAGAACTTGCTTTTTCTACTTGGTTTTGACCAATAACATTAGCAGTAGTTGCTTCCCTTTCCTCAAACTGTGAAGCAATTGAAGCAGCATCTTGCGACCACTGATTGAAAAGAGCAGTCCAACCATCATCAAATCCCAAAGCTTTTGCCATTTCATCATCAGTAGCATATCCCATTTGAGATGCCATTTCCTGCAAGTCAGCTCTTGTAAGTGGCTTTTCTGCTTGAGCTCGCGTTAGGCCGGTTCCACCAGCAATTCGCCCAGCAATTTCATCGGCTAAGTCTTGATTTTTCATTGCTGTCAACTTATTTAGAATTGGAATAGCTTCTTCAACTTGGCCATTCAAAACTTGGAATTGAGCTACATAATCCTTTATACTGTCAATATCAACGCCCTCTGAACTTTGGCCTGTAACGGCTTCATAAACTTGACGGTAAGTGGCGTCACTTCCGGTCAAATCCGTAATACTTGTATAGCCTTGATCTTTCAAGTCACGAGCCATTTTAGAAATTGTCGTATCCAAATTATCACGCGCGGCGTCTATTTCAGAAGCAGTCTCATCCAGGTTGAACATTTGAGTAACCATACTCCAACGTTTATTAGAAGAAACGTCCCCCGCTAAAACTCCCAAGGCATTCCGATAATTCTCTTCTTGAAGACCATAAGCTACCATATCTTTATTATAAGAACGAGTAATATCTACTAAATCCGCCATTTGATCGACAGTAAGGCCAGTAATATCAGCCAATTTGGAGAGTTCTTCCCCTGCGCCTCCAGCCGAAGTCCGAAAATCTTCGGCTGTCATATCTGGATTTTCTTTGAGATAATTTGAAAAAGCTTTTGCTGCTTCGGGGTTTGGGGTAACAATACCAGTATATTGGTCATAAGACCAGAAGTTTTGTTGATATCCTTCTTGAGCAATTCTTCTCTTATTGGCTGTTTCAGCATACTGGCTTGTAACAGCTAAGGCTTGAGCTCTACGTGCTTGCTCTTGCGCGATATCTGTAGCTTTCTGAATGCCTTCCTCTGAAATTCCTAATACACCATTTTCAGAAGTCAAATAAGATGCTAATTGAGGATATTTATCCAAAAGTTCCAAAACTTGATTATTTACATCAAGAAGTGCATTTTTCCATTCTGTAGTTCCAACTGTCAAATCATTGATTTTATCAACAGCTTCTCCATATTTGTCAAAACTTTCAACCAAATTGGAGTAAGCTTGTTGTGCTGCTTGTGCTGCCTCTGCTGCCTTCTGGGTTTGCTCTGCTAAACGTTCTGTCTTTTCTGCTTGAGTCTCTGGAGCAAATTGTGAGAAAATTTGAATAAGAGAAATTACAGCAGAAATAATTGCTGCAATCCAACCAATAAATGGAATATTTTTGATAGCAACAGATACACTTTCAGCGCCAATTATCATAGCAGTTTGAACCATTGTAATAACTGGAATAAGACCCATTAGAGCAGTAGCTATGCCGCGAACGATATTGGCCGCTTTTTCCTTCCCATTGTTATCAAGAATAGTAGCTAGTCCCATCAAAGCACTCGCTGCCACTCCTGCCGCGATGGCCATTGTTCTAAAATCTTTGTCAGTCTTTGACACAGAAATACCCATTTGCTGAGCTTCTTCGCCAGTCAGCTTTATCTGGATTCCAGCTTTTTCAAGAGCAGTTATTGCTTCATTGTATTTCTTTGTATCCCAAAGAGAAGAAAACTGTGCTGAAAGGGCTTTAGAAGCTTCATCGCCTTGCGATAGAGAGTTTGTAATGTTCTGTTTGAACTGTGTGAGACCCTCTGGCTTTGCATTTGAAAAATCAAAGCTCCATTCCTTACTTTTGAAAACGGTTGTCAAATTTTTTGAAAAGTCAGAAATAATATAGTCTGTCTTAGGCAGACTTTTGTTCTTTATTGCATCTGAAAGTCCAGACAAAAAGCTTTTCCCCGCTTGTAGTCCAGCTTTTTTCTGAGAAGCAGTATTGCCAAAAGCTTTGGAAAAAATTCCGCCGTCTTTTGTATCTACCATATTTCCAATAAGAGAACTAATAATGGACTTTCCTAACTTTAGACCACCAATCGCTGTTCCTATAGAAAGAACTGATTTTATAAGACCATTTCCGCCTGAAAGGGAGCTAATAATTTTATTGATCGTTTGAAGCAGACCAGTTAGAACATCTACTGCTGTTTTTATGACTTCATTATTAGAAAGTCCCATTACAAATTCATCCCAAGCATTTTTTAGCTTTGAGAGTTTTGTTTCAAGACTTTCGAGCGTTTTTTCATATTGTTCCTGAGATGCGCCAGCGCTATCATTTGCTGCATTTACTAACTCCATTGTTTTGGAGTAATCACTGATAATGGCCAAAAAACGACTTTGTTCTATATCTAATAAATTTCTCTATTAGTCTGACTATATCTTCATCTTACGATGCTCCGCACTTCGTAGATTTTACTCTACTACAAATTAGTCGATGAACCTTATTCTAAATTTTTCCAAAAATATCCACAGCTTCTATAACCTTTTTTTATAGCTGCTTGAATTGATTGAGGTTTAACACCCACTGCTCTAGCAGCATCTGCATTATTTCCATAGATTTGGATTAAATTTCCTTCCAAATCGAATTGCGCGGTTTTTGGATATTTTTTTACTTTTGTTTCATAAATGGCCTTCAAATTATTTTCAAGCGAACTTACATTTTCAAGATTAGAGATATGATTATTTAACTTATTCCCGTCAATATGATTTATGATGTCGAGTTCTCCGCCCTTCCATACTTCATAAGTAATACGATGGGCACGAACAGTCATTTTTTTCTTATCAATTGTTAAACAATATTCTCTATATCCGGCGCTAGTAATTTTCCCTTTCATAATTTTATTTGTTTTAGAATTTTTTACTCTGCCCCACGTAGAAACCATATAAATAGTATTCCGAAAAGTTTTCCATTCTTCAATATCATCGTATACTTCATAATTTGTATGGTCTATTCCCGATGGATGGCGATTTATTGCTAGATTATTTGTTGAAGCATCTACCCACTCTAAATTGGACAAGTCATTATTTAGTCTATTTCCATCTTTATGATTTATATATTCTAAATTCTGAGGATTTTCAATAAAAGCTTCTGCCAATAAACGATGCTGACTTTTAGCATATTTGCCATTCTTATATCTAAGGTCAAACCATCTATATCCATTCCTAATGCTTCCAGAGTAAAAATGGCCTGTTTTTTCACTCATAACTCGACCGTCAGAATAAATTCTAAAATAAGTTTTTTCGCCATTTATGTAAATATATTTATATTCCATTATATCCCTCCTGTTTGTTTTATTATAAAATAAAACCGACAAGAAGTCAAATTTAGAATCTTGGCTGCGGATTGCCCAATTTTCAACGATTTTACCATACCTTAGTCATTACCTTCGCCGCATGATATGTTGCCATTCATGTTTGGTTGTTGAAACTCTAAGGGCGTTCCCGCAATTCACGGAGTATTTATTTATCTGTATTATTAAGCCGCAGAAAGAAGCAGGCAACGTCGTTTAATTCGCCTGCTTCCGGCTGCCAAGGTTGCTATATAGCGCTGAGTTGTTATGTCTAAACTATCCCATTTTTTGGACAGATTTAGAAAAACTTGGTCTAACCCTTCTTCACCAACAAAGAACTTTGTCATATCAACACCCGCTTCGCGGAGTGCTTTTTGAACTTTATTTACATTGATTACTTCGCCGTTTTCATCGGTGCCAGTAATTTCACCTTTTGAATACAAAGATTTGACTTCTGAAAAACGACCGATAACGGTCTTCAGCATAGTACCGATGGTTTCTGCGCTTTCACGCGTCGTCTCAATACCTTGAGCCAAAAGAGCCGCAGTAGTCTCAAACTCCATATTGACACTATGTGCAATAGAAGCCGTCTTTGACATAGCAGTAGAAAGCTCTTCTACATTGGAGGCTGTAATCGCTGCCAGTTCTGAATAGACGTCATTGACCCTTTTTGCTGAAGTCTCATTTAACTCCATGTTAAAACCACGAAGGGCAGAAGTCATTGCATCAGTAGCATTAGCAGCTTCCATGCCAGCGATACGAGCCATCTTCAAAGTTTCATTAGATAGCTCCATTGAGTGTTGTAAGTCTAGACCTTGTTGTATATAGAGAGCGGTAGCATTATATGTATCTTTGATTGCTACGCCTAGCTCATTTGCTTGCGCGGTAAACTCTGGAAGTCTCTCCCACATATCACCAACAGAGAAATCAGAAACTACCGCAATCTCAGTCATTGCACTGTCAAGTTCTTTTACTGTTTCAAAAGCAGAACGAACTGCTCGTTTGAACAATTGAACAGAGTTAGAAATTGAAAAGAAATTCTTTAGTTGATCGGTTAGACGTTGAATATCTTTATCTCGGTCAGTTAGTTCTTGTAAATCTTGTCCTGCGGCTTGAGCATTTCTTCCTAGAGCCCTAAGCGGTTCGGCTCCTTCAGAACTTGCATTCCGAATATTTTCAAGAACTTGCTGCGCGCGAGCCCCTGCATCACTAGAAAGAATTGAAAGTTTATCATTTAGTTCATCAATATTATTGATACTGTTGAGGTCAACACCAAGAGATTTCCAATCAATACCGCTAATCTTTTCAAGTTCTTGACGTACCTCTTCAAAAGCTTTTGCTTGTTTCTGCGGCTGCGTGTTATTGAAATCACTAAGAGCTTTCTTCGCTTTATCAATTCCATCAGCAATCTTTTTTGCTTCTTCTTCAATTTGTGCAAAACTTGGTTTAACAGCTTTTTCAGCACTTTTCGCTGCTGCTTCTAGCTGAGGTAACTGTTCCTTTAGTGCGTTGTATTGCTTTCCAAGAGAAGTTCGTTTATCCGCACTAACTACATTGCCGTCTCCATCTGTTTTCAGGTACTTAGTTGGATTATTTCCGCCTTTGGCACGCAATTGAGCCTCTAATGAAGCCAGTTCCTTCTGCGCGCTCAATAGCGCATTGGTAGTTTGTTCGCGTAAGTTATCAATAAATTGCGCTCTTTCAGCTTTAGAATTTGTTTTTTCTTGAGCGTTAGCTAAATCTTTTTGAAGACGTTGCTGCTCCTTTAGTCCCGCTGCTGTAACCGAATTGTATTTCGTTCGCGCGCTAGTCAGTGCATCAATTGCCTTCTTATCATTTTTGAGAAGCGAACTATTTACTCCAGAAGAACTTGCAAGACGAGACAGCTTATCATAAAGTCTATCAATAGCATCGGTGCTTTTCTCAACTTTTTTTATATCGACAAAATTTACTTTATTACCATCTGTCAGGCCTTGAAGCTTTTTTAGCTCACTTGTCAAAGAAGAAAAAGTATCTTCAAATTCGCGATTTAAGCCTTTACCTAGGCTTAACTTACTAAGCTCATTTTGAATAGTCTTAATTTTAGAAGATACTTTTTCTATATCGCCATCAAAGGCAATTTGTATTACTCTTTTTTCTGCCATTTCTCCCTCCCACATAAAAAATCAGCATTAGCGGAAAACTAATGCTGATATCACTTAGAAGTCACTATCTATATCATTGTTCAAAATATAAAATTCCCCTACATAAGAACTCCCTTTTGAACCCACTGGAACGCCTACTGCCGAGAAATTAGCAACCACCGGTGTAGCTTGTGCGCCCAGCCGAATAGATAAATCAGACATTAGTTTCAACTTTGGAATTTTGAAAAGTCCAGTTACAACTTGCCCGGTTGTATCGTCCTTTACTCTAGTTCTAGCTTCAAGTTCCACGAAGCCAGTCAATAAACGCTTGCCCAATTGAATTTGAGAAGCACCATCCATATAATTATAGGTATATTGCGCTACCACTTCTGTATATGGATTTTCAATTTTTACTCTTTTTCCATCCAATCCAAAAGAAATTTTTTCTCCAGTTTTTTCTTCGTATAAGAAGAGTCTTATTGGAATTTCTTTTAGGTTGAACTCTCCATTCTCATCACTTTCTATTTTCTCGCTAAACAAGACTGGAATAGGGTCATCTTTCTGAAAGTCCACCAATTTTGAGTTCATCAGAAGAGCCAGCTGAGTTTTTGAAAAGACTCCTTGAGAAAATGAAAGAGGAAGTTCTTTTGTTGTTTCCCAATAGACATGTGCGCGATTATCAAAACCACCTCGCGCAGTTACAAAA
>ULTZ01054056.1_pt1 | contig 25475 bp, 19 predicted proteins | sample 1957981 | NCBI WGS metagenome assembly ULTZ01 (sample SAMEA4835745, study PRJEB28245) | human gut metagenome | biome: gut microbiome; material: fecal sample | place: Denmark | collected 2008
CTTCTTCCATTCTCCGGCAGCAACCTTAAGACGCCGGAAGTAATTGTGTACGCTGATAAAGTCTCCGGCACCCTGATCGAACCAGCCGCTTGCCGCGTCGATGAGCCGTGTCGGATCCTGTGCGCGGATGGACTCTGCAATACGTACCGAATCAAACTGTCCCCAGCCCTCGTTAAAAGGACACCAGATGGCAATGGAGGGGAAGAATTTCAGGTAATCAATCATATTGGCCAGCTCTTCTTCCCATTCGTCACGGGCATTTTCATCCTCTCTTGCAAAAAGATGGTAAGCCTGATCCGAGATGTGGCGTGCCAGAGAAGGGCATACCGTGGGCAGATAGTTGATAAACGGCATCCGGTACTGACCGCCGCCGTTAATCATATCCTGGCAGACGATCATACCAAGGCGGTCACAGTGGTAATACCACCTTGCAGATTCTACCTTCAAGTGCTTACGCATCATATTGAAGCCAAGCTTTTTCATGGTTGTGATATCATAAAGCAATGCTTCATCGGAGGGGGCCGTCATTAATCCATCCGACCAGTAGCCCTGATCCAGGACTCCCATGAGGAAACAGGGCTTGTGATTGAGACAGAAGACCGGTTTATCCTCCGATAATTCAATGGTATAGGTGCGCAGGGCAAAGTAAGTTTTCACCTCATCCCTGCCTAAGGTTACCGTTACCGGGTAAAGCGCCGGAGCTTCCGGAGTCCATGGGAAAAACAGTTCATCCGGAATGGAAATCGTAAAATCATAGGACTGGGACTGCGCATGATGTCTGTGTACATCGGCAAGATTACTCTTCGGAGTCAGGGACTGCCGGAACAATACCTGTTTTGCATCCGGTGTCATGACACAGATGCGCAGCATCGGAAGTGCATCACACAGAGCCGTATCGACCTCGATAAATACCTCCTGCCGGTCAAAGTCCGGTTCTATGGTAATATGTTCAATATGGGTGGCAGGGATCCATTCCATCCAGACGGTCTGCCAGATGCCGCTCTGTGCCGTATAAAAGATGCCTCCACGCTTTAAAATCTGTTTGCCGCGGCTCTGGAAGCCTGTATCACTGGGGTCGCTGACACGTACCGTCAGCTCATTTTCTCCTTTTTCCAGAAAATCCGTAATGTCGCAGTCGATGGGAAGATATCCGCCGCGGTGGGACGTTACCTTGTTTCCGTTGAGAAAAATATCGGCTTCGTAGTCGATCGCACCGAAATGCAGGATCAGACGGCTGCCATTAAAGAGATCCATCTCGTCAACCGGGAGCAGACGGCGGTACCAGAGGTATTCCCCCGGCTGCAGCTGGCGTTCCACACCCGACAGGATCGCTTCTGGAGAAAAAGGGACGAGAATCTGCCCGTCGTAGCGGTCGGGGAAGCCCTTTTTGGGCTGGATAGCATAGTCCCATAAGCCGTTCAGGTTAATATAGGATGGGCGCTCAAACTGGGGGCGCGGGTATTCTGTAAGTACCTTATCCTTTGAAAGCGCCTCTCCAAAGGGAGTTGTAAGACGCTCCAGGGGGTCTTCGTTATGCGGCTTAATGATGCTTCGCAGCGCATCCTTGAAATCCATAGTATCCATCCTTTCCTTATTGCAAATGGTTAATTTGGTAATGATTCAGATTTGGCCTCATTTATGGTACAATGGGCTTTGGAGAAAGGAATATTACCTGTTTCTCCAATGGATATAGTATAGCACAGAATAAAGAAGAGCAACAAAAGAAAGAGGAAATTCATTGAAAAACGAAGAAGATCAGATATTGAGGAAGCATTTTACCGATCTGGCGCGGAAAGCGGACCAGAGTCATATAGCAACGTTCACCGGGTTCTTAAGTCTGCCGGAGCAGTCCGTCTTTTATTCCATGGACTTTTCGTATGTACCGTACTGCGTTTTCGGAGGTCAGGAGGGGTGTGAGAGGGCAGTGATCCGGTTCGGTGAGGAATGGGAGTTCCCGATCTGCTGTATCAAAATGGCACCGTTAATGAATAAGTTTGCGGATGCGCTGACGCACCGGGATTTTCTGGGGGCACTCATGAACCTTGGGATTGAACGGAGTACGCTGGGAGATATTTATATTGAGGACAAGACGGGGTATCTGTTCTGCCTGAAAAGCATGGCAGAATATATTACCGAAAATCTTACACGGATCCGGCATACAAGTGTACAGTGTACGGTCTGCGAAGAGCCGCCGGTCTTTTTGCAGAAGGAACCGGAGGAAAAGCTCATCCAGATCAGCTCCGCACGGACCGATGCGCTGATTGCAGGGGTGTATCATCTTTCACGGACAGAAAGTAATGAGCTGTTCCGGGAGCAGAAGGTATTTATCAACGGAAGACTGTGTGAGAATAACAGCCGGGCGCTGAAGGAGGGGGATCAGATTACCGTCCGCGGCTATGGGAAGTTTGCCTATGAGGGCGAAAAAGGGATAAGCAGGAAAGGAAAAGTGAATGTGAGGGTTCTGGTATGGTGATGCTGCAGCAGATGATCGTGATGTTTCTGATGATGGCAGTCGGATATTTATGTTATCGAAAGCAGATTCTTACGGAAGAGGTGAGCAGAAAGGTTTCGGCGATTGTAGTGAATGTGGCCAATCCCTGTATGATTTTAAGCAGTGCATTGACGGATCAGCAGATGCAGGGAAAGGAGCTGGTACAGACGCTTGCAATCGTGGTCATAATGTATGTCTTTTTACTTGTTATGGCACAGCTTCTTCCGAGGATCCTGTGCATACAGAAGGAGAGTCGTGGAGCTTATGCAGCGATGACGGTTTTTGCAAACATTGGCTTTATGGGATTCCCGGTACTGGCTGCGATGTACGGCAATGGGGCGCTTTTGTATGGGGCGGTCTTTCAGATTCCATTTAATATTCTGATTTATACCTATGGAGTGGCGGTGCTGACAAGAAAGCCGGGTGCCTGTGCGAAGACAGAGCAGGATGTGAAAGCAGAGGTAGATGTGAAAGAAGAGCCGGATGTGAAAGCAGAGGTGGATGTGAAAGCAGAGCCGAATGGAAAGACAGGGGAACGGCAGGATGCGCAAGGCATAACAGCGGCTGTGAATGGGAAGTCTGAAAATATAGAAAATGGCAGTGAACAACAGGGAAAGCTGCAGGGAACAGTAGAAATCGTGAAGAAGATCTTCAATATCGGAGTGATTGCCTGTATCGCAGCAATGCTGCTTTACTTTCTGCAGACTCCTGTTCCTTCCTTTTTACAGGCATTCATTACGAATCTGGGGAATCTCACCGCTCCGTTAAGTATGATGATTATCGGAGCATCCCTTGCACAAATGCCGTTAAAGGAGCTGTTTCTGGATAAGAAGCTGTTACTGTTTTCGCTGGTGAAGCTGTTGCTTCTTCCGGCTGTCTGGATGATCATGGTGAATCGTGTGGCAGAGCAGGAAATTTTGCGGGGTGTGTGCCTTGTGATGATGGCGACTCCGGCAGGAAGCATGACTGCAATGCTTGCTCAGCAGTATGGCGGAGATTGTGAAACTGCTTCCCGTGGTGTGGCGCTTACCACGGTGCTTTCTGTGATCACCATGCCGCTTCTGGCTGCGGTATTTCTGTGAATGGAATGAGATCGCAGATCGCTGTCATTGTAATATGATAAAGAAGCTGCCTGGAAAGAATGAGAGCCGATACCCAAATTGTGGATCACAAATGTAACAGAAATAGTCCTTATCATACATTGATCTGGCATAAGGACAAGAGCTCCCGGCATATTTTGTATAAAAAATATACCGGGATTTCTTATGAGCAAATACATAGAAAAATGGAAACAGACGGGAAAAAATCTGACGGATGGTCTGCATGTGCATTGGAAGGAAGAGTGGAAAAGACAAGATGGGGAGAAGCGTCCGGATTATCAGAAAAGAGTCTGCATGCTGCTTTTGCGGAATACGGCATTTCTGCTTGTCGCCGCCGCACTTCTGCGTGGAGCGGTGGTGTTCTGGGGAGACAGCGTGCATGCAAGCAACACGGTTGGAAACCGTGAGCTGCCGATTTACTGTGTAAAAACAGATGAAGCGGGTGGAAAGAAGATTGCACTCACCTTTGATGCAGCATGGGGAAACGAGGATACGAAGAAAATTCTCGAAATCCTCAAAAAGAATAATGTGAAAGTGACCTTTTTTATGACAGGCGGCTGGGTAGAGAGCTATCCGGAGGATGTCAGAGCCATCCTTGCGGATGGGCATGATCTGGGAAACCACAGCGAAAACCATAAGAATATGAGTCAGATTTCCGATGCGGAAAAGAAAGAAGAGCTGATGAAGGTTCATGAAAAGGTCCGGGAGCTGACCGGGTATGAAATGTTCCTGTTCCGCCCGCCGTATGGTGACTATGATAATGCGGTAATCAAGGTCGCAAGAGAGTGCGGATATTACCCGATTCAATGGGATGTGGATTCCCTGGACTGGAAGGATTACGGAGTGGATTCTATTATTAAAACGGTTACCGGACATAAGCATCTGGGAAGCGGATCAATTATTTTGTGCCATAATGGAGCGAAATTCACATCTGAGGCGCTGGATAAGCTGATTCAGAACCTGAAGGACCAGGGATATACCTTTGTGCCGCTGTCAGAACTGATTTACAGGGATCATTATCACCTGGATCATGAGGGAAGACAGATTAAGGATTAGGGAAGAATCCCTCTTTCGTACGAATTTCCAAAGCATTTCCGTAAAAACATGTGTACTTAAATTTGAAAATTGGTAGTATATGAGGCACTTTGGAAATTAAAAGAGAAGAACTGACAGAAAATCAGATAATCTGTTATAATTATAAAAACTGAGTGTGACGTTGGACCAATGAAGTTAAAATATTAATATGAGAATATATTTACAGGAAACAAAAGGAAAATGAGGGACGGGGATGAATGAAAAAAACGGAAAACGGACTATCTGCATCAGTGGAATAGCCGTGCTGATCAGTATCGTGGCTATCAGTGTATGCATTTTCATGTTTTTAACCCATATCAGGGGCTTTCGTGAGGTGGCAGATGCAGACAGCTATGATAAATATTACGTGATGATCACCAAGGATAGCAAATCCTCTTTCTGGCAGTCGGTGTATCAGGGAGCATATCGGAGGGGGCTTGAAGAGAATGCTTACGTGGATCTTCTGGGAGAGAACCTTTCTGAGAATTATTCCAGAGAGGATCTGATGCGGATCGCGATTTCCTCCGGTGTAGATGGTATTTTTGTGGAATCGGATGAAAGCGGGGAGCTGACAGAGCTGATCGATGAGGCAGTAGACAGGGATATTCCTGTTGTAACGCTGTATGGTGACAACACCCATAGTAAACGGTGCAGCTTTGTTGGTGTAGGAAGCTATAATCTTGGCAGGGAATATGGCAGACAGGTGCTGAAGATTGCAGAGGAACAGAAGAAGGAGAAATCCGAAGAAAAGGGAGAAATACAGGTAGCTGTCCTTACGAATGCCTATACGATGAATTCCGGACAGAATATTATCTATTCCGGCATCCAGGATGCCATAGAACAGGAAAAGACGGGAGAAACAAAGTTTTCAGTTTCCTATATCACAGTAGATGATACCAATACCTTTTCTGTAGAGGAGTCTATCCGGGATATTTTTATGGAGGAGAGGCTGCCGGATATCATCATCTGTCTGAATGAACTGAATACCACCTGCGTTTATCAGGCGGTGGTTGATTATAATCAGGTTGGACAGATTTCCATTTTGGGGTATTATGATTCGGATACTATTATTAATGCCATTGACAGGAATGTCGTCAATGCAACGATTTCCATAGATACGGAGCAGATGGGAGGATTTTGCGTAGAAGCACTGACTGAATATTATTTACTGGGAAATACCAGTCAGTATTTTACGGCAGATGTTACCCTGATCGATAAAAGTAATGTGGCACAATACCTGGAGGGCGGTGATGAAGATGAGAATTAATCCGAAAAAGCTGTCCCTTCAGGAAAAGATGAGCTGTGTTTTTATTCTGGCCAATATGCTGGTATTTCTGGTTACCCTGCTTTTATTTACCGGAATCAACAGTATGTTCCGGGAAATAGACATGGTTTATGAAGATAATATGCACCTGAACGAGCTGTCGGATGCGCTGACTGCAGTGCAGGATAGTATGACCGATTATCTGAATGCCAAGACCAGTGATTCCCTGGAGGAGTTTTACCGGAATGAACAGACCTATACTGAAATGGTGGAAGGGCTGAATGATAAGATCGCTGGTACTGCTTTTCTGAGGATGGAACGGAGTATCCGGCATATGTCCCGGGAATATCTGGATGTGGTAGGGCAGACGATTGAGGCCAAACGTGGACGGAATGTGGAGAAGTATAGGGTGCGTTATGAGAATGCCACGCAGATGTATGGCTATATCGGTACCTATATCAACAGTCTGAACAATGAGCGGTTCCGGAATAACTCAGAGAATTACAGCAGGCTGTCTGACGCGTTCAGACGTTTTGAAACGATCAGCATTCTGGTGCTGACTGTTGTGATCTTGGGAAATGTGATATTGATCATCAGGTTTACCGGTGGCATGATCAGGCCGCTCAAAGGCTTGGCAACATCGGCCGATGAGGTTGCCAAGGGGAATTTTAACGTGGAACTGATACCGGTTGCGGCTGAAGATGAGATCGGTATCGTGACCAAAGCCTTTAACCAGATGGTGGTCAGCATCAGACAGTATATTGAGAGACTGAGGCAGAGTATGGAGATCCAGCAGTCACTGAAGGAAAAGGAGCTGATGATGGAAGCACATCTGAAGGATGCGCAGCTGAAATATCTGCAGGCACAGATCAATCCGCATTTTCTATTTAATACCCTGAATGCGGGTGCCCAGCTTGCCATGATGGAAGAGGCAGACAGGACATATGATTATGTCCAGAATGTAGCGGAGTTTTTTCGATACAATGTCAAAAAGGGGAATGAGACAGTTACCGTCAGGGAAGAGATTGAGCTCGTAGATAACTATATATATATTCTGAATGTGAGATTTTCCGGGGAGATCCATTATAAGAAGCAGATTGATGAAGGTGTGCTTTCTGTCAGGATGCCGGGCATGATCCTGCAGCCTATCGTGGAGAATTGCATCAATCATGGAATCCGTGAAATGGAAGGAAGAGGGAAAATATGGCTTTCCGTTTATCAGGAGGATGATTTTGTCTGCATCAGTGTAAAAGACAATGGCAGAGGGATCAGTACGGAAAACATTGAGAAGATTCTGAATGGTTCTTACAGGCAGGAGAAGCATCCCGGAAGCTCGAACGGAATTGGAATGGATAATGTCATTGCCAGACTGAAGCTGTATTCGGAAATGGATGATGTGATGAGTATTTACAGCGAAGGGAAGGATATGGGAACGGAGTTTGTTATATACCTGAAGAAAAAGGAAGAGGGGGAACCTTATCATGTACAGGATCATGCTGGCTGATGATGAAGGGATCGTGATCGATTCCCTGAAATTTATTATTGAAAAAGAATTTGGGGATCTCTGTGAGATCCAGTATGCTAAAACAGGAAGAAGTGTAATTGAGCTGGCAGAAAGCTTCCGGCCGGATATCGCGGTCATGGATATCCAGATGCCCGGTATCAATGGAATTGATGCCATGAAGGAAATCAAGAAGTCAAACAGCAGTACAGTGTTTATCGTGATGTCGGCCTATGATAAGTTCGACTATGCGCAGGAGGCCATTTCACTTGGGGTTCTTGAGTATATTACGAAGCCTATGGAGAGAAAGCGGATTCTGGCTGTCCTGAAAAAAGCCATGGAGATCATTGACAGGGAAAGGGAAAAGCGGAAAAGGGAGCTGCTGGTCAAGGAAAAGCTGGAAACAGTAGTTCCTATCATTGAGAGCGGGCTGATCTCCAATATCCTTCTGCAGGAGCACTTTGAAGAGGATATAGAGAATTATAAGACGCTGCTTGGGATAGACAGCGGATATGCCTACATGGTGGCAGTTGTATGCGGGGATGAGCAGCAGGGGAATCATATGACCAATGCGGTAGGAAGCAGTGTCAGGATGCAGAATCATTATCAGGAGGTACGCACGATCCTGAAGGAATATTTTAACTGCTATGTAGGATCGGTAATGGCCAATAAGCTGGCAGTCCTGGTGCCCTATGAAAAGGAAGCCATGGATTATAATGAGCGTATCGAGCTGATCGAAAAAGCAAGGGAAGCAGTGCGGTATCTGAGAAAGCGGACAGACATCAGCTTCAGGATCGGGTTTGGAAGTGTAGGTGAAATGCGGGATATGGCAGATTCCTATACGCAGGCACTGCGGGTACTGGTAGAATCAACAGGGAGCGTTGCCCATGTGGATGATCTCCCCCTACGCTGTGAGTATGCCGGGGATTATCCTATTAAGCTGGAGAAGAGATTATTTGAAGAAATTGAGAATGGTGAAATAAACAATGCCACAGCTTCTGCAAAGAGCTTCTTTGACTGGATGATGGAAAGTGGGTCAGGGCTTATGGATATCCGGCTGAAGGTACTGGAATTTGTATTGTGGTCAGAACACATTGCCTATGAAAAAGGAGGTATGACCTATCAGCTGGATGTCAGAAGTGATTATCTGCCGGGGATCATGAGTATGGAGGATCCGGAGAGACTGCGGCTCTGGTTTACGGATAAGATAGCAGAGGCCTGCAGAAATATCCAGAGTAAACGGTCAGAGAAATCCGGAAGTGTGATCGAAGAGGCCATGCGTTATATCAGGGAGAACTACAACAGGGATATTTCCCTTGATGAGGTATCAAGGGAGGTAAATATCAGTCCTTATTATTTCAGCAAGCTTTTTAAGGACAGTACAGAGCAGAATTTTATTGAATATCTGACTAATCTGAGGATGGATAAGGCCAAGGAGCTTTTGCTTACGACAGATAGCTCCATGAAGGAGATCTGTTCTATGGTGGGCTATGCTGATCCTAATTATTTCAGCAGGACTTTTAAGAAAAATATAGGGGTAACACCAACAGAATATAAGGAAAATAAGGGGGATACCGTAGGATGAAAAAGTATATCGGCAGCTTTCTTTTGATGCTCATACTGCTGATCACTATGGCAGGCTGTGGCAGTATGGAAAAGGAAATGACGGAGGGAGAAAAGGATAAGGAGGACAAGATCCAGATAGGACTGTGCTTTGATTCCTTCGTGATTGAAAGGTGGCAGAGAGACAGGGATATTTTCGTATCTATGGCCAAGGAGCTTGGAGCGGAGGTAAATGTCCAGAATGCCAATGGAGATATTGAACAGCAGAGAAAACAGATCGATTACTTTATTGATAAGGGAATGGATGTGATTGCGATTATCTGTATTGATTCCAATACGCAGAGCGACTGTGTAAAGAAGGCGAAGGATGCCGGCATCAGGGTGATCGCCTATGACAGACTGATCCGGAATGCAGATGTGGATCTGTATATTTCCTTTGATAATGAGATGGTCGGTAACATGATGGGAGAGGCTCTTGTGGAAAAGGGAATCGATGGCGGCAAGGTGCTGATGCTTGGCGGATCAGCGACGGATAGTAATGTACCTCTTGTAGAAGAAGGATTCCGGAAGGTCATGGATGCACACAATGTGACGATTCTGGACTCCATGCACGCAGAAGGGTGGAAGGCTGAGCTGGCATCAGCATATCTGGATGATCATATGGGGCTTGTGACGGAAACAGATGCCATTATGTGCGGGAATGATGATCTGGCAAGCAAGGTAGTACATAATCTTAAGGAAAAACGGATGGCAGGAGATATTCTTGTGGTAGGACAGGATGCGGATCTGGAAGCCTGTCAGCGTATAGTGGAGGGAACCCAGGTCATGACAGTATACAAGCCGGTAGAAAAGCTTGCCCAGAAGGCAGCAGAATGTGCAGTAAAGCTGGCAAAAGGAGAAGAACTGCAGGGAACCGTGTCAATGAATGACGGAACCTATGAGATCCCCTATATCGGACTGGAGCCGATCAGTGTGAATGAGGACAATATGAATGAGGTGATCATAGGGAGCGGCTTTCATCTGAAGGAGGATGTCTATTTAAATGTACCGGGGAAAATGCCGGAATAAGAGGAATAATATGCTGTGACGATAAAACAGAACAGGATTAAATTGGGAAAAGGACTGTGATGAGCACAAAAAAATGCTAGCACAGTTCTTTTTGATACCCTGAGGGAATTAAAAAAATGCAGAAAGTCATAATTTTGTCCTGCTTCTTCTATGGTATGATTCAACTGTAAACAAAATCTACAAAGTAATAGGGAGGTAAAATTTTATGAAGAAAAAAATACTGAGCGTACTGCTTACCACAGCAATGGTAGCTTCCATGCTGGTAGGATGCGGATCATCACAGGGGGCAGCAGAAAGTACGAGTACAAGCACAGATACGCAGGAGGCAGCACCGGCAGAGGATGCATCGGCAGAGGATACATCATCTGAGACCACTGATGCGGCAGCAGACACAGCAGCCGGCGGCGGAAAAGTTGGTGTGGCAATGCCTACCAAGGATCTTCAGAGATGGAATCAGGATGGCTCCAATATGGAAGCTCAGCTGAAGGAAGCCGGATATGAGGTAGATCTCCAGTATGCGTCAAATGATATTCCGACCCAGGTATCTCAGATCGAGAACATGATCAACTCAGGCTGTGAGCTTCTGGTAATCGCTTCTATCGATGGCGATTCCCTTGGAACTGTTCTTGAGCAGGCAAAGGAAAAGAATATCCCGGTTATCGCTTATGACCGTCTGATCATGAACTCTGACGCTGTTACATATTATGCTACATTTGATAACTACATGGTAGGAACCAAGCAGGGCGAATACATCAAGGAAAAGCTTGATCTTGACAACGCAGACGGCCCCTTCAATATTGAGCTTGTAACAGGTGATCCTGGTGATAACAATGCAAGATTCTTCTTCGGTGGTGCTATGGATGTACTTCAGCCTTACATCGATGCAGGAAAGCTCGTTGTTAAGTCCGGCCAGACAGATTTCGAAACAGTTGCAACAGCAAACTGGTCAACAGAAACAGCACAGTCCAGAATGGATGCTATCATTTCAGCAAACTATGCAGATGGAACCAAGCTTGATGCAGTTCTCTGCTCCAATGACTCTACAGCACTTGGTGTTACCAATTCACTGGAAGCAAACTACACAGGCGAGTGGCCGATCATTACCGGTCAGGACTGTGATATCGCAAACGTAAAGAATATGATCGCCGGCAAACAGTCTATGTCTATCTTCAAGGATACACGTACACTGGCATCCAAGGTAGTAGAAATGGTAGATGCAGTTATGAAGGGTGGAGAAGCACCTGTTAACGATACAGAAACTTATGATAACGGTACCGGTGTGATTCCTTCTTACCTGTGTGAGCCTGTGTTCGCAGATGCAAGCAATTACAAGGAGCTGCTTGTTGATTCCGGATACTACACAGAGTCTGATCTACAGTAAAATAGCTGGCAGAATGATCATGGCAGGTGGGTTCTTGCCCACCTGCCAGTTTTGTATCGGAGAATGGAGGGAGCTGTCGGAGACAGATTCCCCGGAGAAGGTATTTTAGTTTTATAAATTGATTAGATCATGCGGAAACAGTAAGACTTGGGAGGGATACAGTTGGCAAAAATATTACTGGAAATGAAAAATATTACCAAGACATTCCCTGGCGTAAAAGCGCTTGATAATGTAAATCTGCAAGTGGAGGAAGGGGAGATCCATGCACTGGTAGGAGAAAATGGTGCTGGAAAATCCACACTTATGAATGTACTGAGTGGTATATACCCTTATGGAACCTATGAAGGGGATATTATTTACGATGGTGAGGTCTGTAAATTCAATGCCATTAAGGACAGTGAGGAAAAGGGGATTGTTATTATACATCAGGAGTTGGCCCTGATTCCTTATATGACAATTGGGGAAAATATGTTCCTCGGAAATGAACGGGGACATAAATATAAAATTAACTGGAATGAGACAAATGCGCGGGCGGCAGAACTGCTTAAGACAATAGGACTCCGTGAAAGCCCGCAGACATTGATCAAGGATATCGGAGTAGGAAAGCAGCAGCTGGTAGAAATTGCAAAGGCACTGGCCAAGAATGCAAAGCTGCTGATTCTGGATGAGCCTACTGCATCTTTAAATGAGACAGATTCCAAGGCGCTTCTGGATCTGATGCTTCAGCTGAAGGAGCAGGGAATGACGTCCATCATCATTTCCCATAAGCTGAATGAGGTTTCTTATGTGGCTGACAAGATCACAGTGATCAGGGACGGTTCCACGATAGAAACACTGGATAAGAGGGTGGATAAGATCTCAGAGGGACGGATCATTAAGGGAATGGTAGGACGTGAGATCTCCGACCGCTTCCCGAAGAGAGAGCCGCATATTGGTGATATCCGGATGGAGGTAAAGCACTGGAATGTATATCATCCGCTGTATTCAGAACGGAAGGTGGTGGATGATGTCAGCCTCAATGTGAGAAGGGGAGAGGTTGTAGGAATCTCAGGACTGATGGGCGCAGGAAGAACAGAGCTTGCCATGAGTCTGTTTGGAAAGAGCTATGGAGATAACATCAGCGGAGAATTATATATCAATGGAAAGGAAGTCCATCTGAACAACGTACAGGAAGCGATCAGGAACAGGCTTGCCTATGTTACGGAGGACAGAAAGGGAAATGGACTGATCTTGAGCAATCCGATCAAGATCAATACTACACTTTCCAATCTGGATGCGGTCAGCAGCCATACTGTGATCGATAAGGATAAAGAATATAATGTGGCAGTTGACTACAAAGAAAAGCTGAAAACAAAATGTCCGACGGTAGAACAGAATGTTGGAAACCTGAGCGGCGGCAATCAGCAGAAAGTACTTCTTGCAAAATGGATGTTTGCAGATCCTGATATTCTGATACTGGATGAACCGACAAGAGGAATTGACGTTGGTGCAAAATATGAGATCTATTGCATCATCAATCAACTGGTGGCAGAAGGAAAATCTGTCATCATGATTTCTTCAGAGCTTCCGGAGATTCTGGGCATGTGCGACAGGATCTATATTATGAACGAAGGGAAAATGGTTGGAGAGCTGGCGGGAAGTGAGGCAACACAGGAACTGATCATGTCTCATATTCTTGGCACAGCAGGAAAGGAGCAGACAGCATGAGTAAAATAAAATCTGTGGATTTTGTTAAAAAATATACAATGATAATCGTACTGATCATAGTAACAGCATTTTTTGCCTGGAGAACAGGAGGAGCGATCCTGCTGCCAATGAATGTCAGCAGTCTGATCTCCCAGAATGCCTATGTATTTATCCTGGCAACAGGTATGCTGCTCTGTATCCTGACAGGTGGCAACATTGATCTTTCCGTTGGTTCCGTTGTCTGCTTCGTCGGTGCGATCGGTGCCATGCTGATGGTAAATATGAAGATGAATATGTGGCTGGCTATCCTGGTCATGTTTGCAGTAGGAACACTGATCGGTGCATTCCAGGGCTTCTGGATCGCCTATGTCAGGATCCCACCCTTTATTGTAACACTGGCCGGCATGCTTGCCTTCCGTGGCTTAAGCAATGTTGTACTGGATGGTATGACGGTATCCATTAAGGATTGTACAACCTTTGTAAATCTGTTTGGCGGCGGTGCTGACTGCTACATACCGGATTTCTTCGGAAATGGTTCTCTGAATATGACCTGTATTTTTGCCGGTGTCCTGGCAGCAGCGATCTACATTTCCATCCAGATTAAGGAAAGAATGGATAAGGTAAAGAAGGGCTATGAGGTAGAAGGTCTTATTACTGCTATTATGAAAATGGTGATCATCACAGCTGTCATCCTTGCTTTTACCTACAGACTGGCACAGCATAAGGGTATCCCGAGCGTCCTGATCTGGGTGCTGATCGTTATCATGGTGTATGGTTATATTACCTCCAATACAACAGTAGGACGTTACTTCTATGCAGTGGGAGGAAACGAGAAGGCAACAAAGCTTTCCGGTATCAATACAAATAAGGTTTATTTCCTGGCATATATGAACATGGGGTTTTTGGCAGCTCTTGCCGGAATGGTAACAATCGCACGTATGACATCCGCACAGCCCACTTATGGACAGAACTATGAAATGGATGCGATCGGCTCCTGCTTTATCGGCGGTGCTTCTGCATACGGCGGAACAGGAACAGTTCCTGGTGTTATTGTTGGTGCGGTGCTGATGGGTGTGATCAACCTTGGTATGTCCCTGATGGGTGTAGACCAGAATATGCAGAAGGTAGTAAAAGGTCTTGTACTTCTGGCAGCAGTTATTTTCGATGTAGTATCCAAACGTGGTGGAAAATTAATTGCCAAAAATTAATTTCTGCATATCTAATCAAAGAGGGCCGGGTGCATATGCACTTTATGGCCCTTTTTGGGTATGAAAGCGGTGCCGATATTGCCGGCATATTTACAGGAGGAAGTAATTGTGAAGAAAAGAGAAAAAAAGGAAAAGAAAATAAGGAGAACGGGGAAGAAGCGGGGGATCGGACTGGAAATGAAGATCATGCTGCTGATTCTTCTGTTTGCAGCTGCAGCCTTTGGCTGTATTTTTATCCTGGTAAATAAGCTGCAGTCAATAACTAATGTCAGCAATGAGATCGTAACAAAGCAGGTGACAGAGCAGGAGCAGATATCCGGACTTTCCAGAGAATTTACCTATATTAACGGGCAGGTACTGACGCACGTCATGACGACCAATAATGTGACCATGGAGGAGCTGAAGACAAAGATCCTGGCAGAAATGGATCAGATGGATACACAGATGGATGCATTTTCAAAATGTCTTTCTGAAAATGACCAGAGAAGAAATGCCTTCCAGTCCGCTTACAATGAGTATGCGAAATACAGGAGAACAGTAGAAAGTCTGCTGGAAACCAGTGCAGCGAACAAGACGCAGGCATATGTATCGGCTACCTCCAATCTGCCGATGTTTAATGAGAGTATAGAAGCCTGCATGGATGAAATGCTTGAGATCACGGAGACACAGATGGATATTGCCCATGCGGGCATGGAGGAGAGGGCAGAAAGTGTACCAGGAATTGTTGCGGTGGCGTCACTGATCCTTGCCCTGACAATGCTGCTGATCATGATCGGGATCAAGCTCTGGGTGATCAATCCTGTAAAGGGCGCTACAAAGCAGGTAGATGAGCTGGTGGAAGGAATCCGGAATAATGAAGGGGATATCACCAGACGGATCCGGGTAAGGTCACGGGATGAAATCGGCAGACTTTCCATGGCGATCAATGATCTGGTTTCCCAGATGCAGGAAATTATCGAAGCACTCCAAAACGGATGCAGAAGGATGCAGGAGACACAGACAGGTATTTCCGCATGCGTGGAAAAGGTAAATGAAAGTGCGGCGAACACGACACAGAATCTGACAAGGCTTTCCGGAGGAATGGAAAAGGTATCCGGAGCCGTACAGGAGGTAAAGGAGGATACGCTTCTTCTTGGACAGACTGTGGAGGGAATGAAGCAGGTTGCAGAAGAAGGCAGCAGCTATGCGGCCGGTATTAAGGGAAAAGCAGGGGAAATGAAGGAGGTGGCTCTGGCAAGTAAGAAAGAGGCCACTAGTATGCTTTCCGAGATCAATACGGCGGTGAACAGCTCGATCGAAAGCAGTCAGCAGATCCATAAAATAACCAAGCTGACAGGGGATATCCTCGGGATTGCCGGCACAACAAATCTGCTAGCGCTGAATGCATCCATAGAGGCAGCAAGGGCAGGAGAGGCAGGAAAGGGATTTGCTGTTGTAGCAGAGGAGATCAGAAACCTGGCGGACAGTTCAAGAGAATCGGCAAACCATATCAAGGAGATCAGTGACAGGGTAGTAGAGAGTGTGCAGGAGCTTTCCGATAATGCAACAAGGCTGCTTACCTTCGTCAATACAAAGGTGCTTGCCGATTATGATACGCTGGAGAATACAGGGAAAAATTATCATGAAGCAGCAGATCATGTAGATGAAATGATGGCAGATGTAAGAGAGCAGATCGGCAGGATACAGGAAAGTCTGCAGCATGTCAATACAGCAAATGACAGTATAGAAAAGACCGTAAATGACAGTAACGGGATGCTTTCTGTGGTTCGGGAAAATAATCACGGAATGGAAGAAGAAATGCAGGAAATTTCTTCTTCCATTGAAGATATGTCAGGAGTAGTGGATCAGCTTCAGGACAGTATCCGGTGCTTTAAATGATCTCTGTGAATAGGGAGGCGCCGGTCACAGTCATGATACCGGCGCTTACCTCCCACACATTCGATATAAGGTCAATTATCAAGGCAAATCCACCTCCTGCAGAATGAGAAAAATTTCTGCAGGGGGTTAATCTTTTATAACCCAAAACCGATATAAACTACAAGAAACCGTTAAATATGAAATTGTGACCATGTTGAACAGACATCAGGGAAGCACAGGGAGGTGTACACAATGACAATTGAACCACTAAGCAGTGCCATGACTTATCAGGCACAGAATACACAACAGGCAAAGCCTGTACAGAAGGCTGTAGAAAACACGGACGTTTCCACTACAGCAGAACAGACCGTCAGCTTTGATCCGACAACCGCGAAGATTAAAGAGGTCGATGAGAAGAACGGACAGGGAACCGGGACCAATAATCAGGGTACTTCCGAACAACAGACAGCAAGTAATGAACAGATCAGGAAGGCTGTCGAACAGCTCAATAAGAACATGTCCCATTCCGAAGCAGTATTCGGAATTCATGAGGCAACGAACCGTGTTACAATCAAGATTGTAGATAAGGATACCCATAAAGTAATTAAAGAGCTTCCGCCGGAGAAGACCCTTGACATGATTGCCAAGGTATGGGAACTGGCAGGAATCCTCGTAGACGAGAAGAGATAACAGGCAGGAGGAATCGAATATGGCAATGCGTATGACCGGAATGTATTCCGGAATGGATACCGAAAGTATCATCCAGGAGCTCGTTTCTGCCAAGAGAACGAAGGTCGATGATGTTAAAAAGAAGCAGACCAAGCTGGAGTGGAAGCAGGATGCCTGGAAGGATTTAAATACGAAGCTTAAGAACCTTCAGAGCAAGTACATCAGTAATATGCGCTTTGCTTCTTCTTATATGAAGAAGACAACCGCAGTGTCGAACAGCAGTGCTGTCAGCGTGATTACGGGTGAGAATGCGGTAAATGGTGTACAGTCCCTGGAGGTAAAGCAGCTTGCAAAGACCGGTTATTTAACCGGTGCACAGATAAAAGCATCCGGCAGCGGAAGCCTTACCGCACTGTCCAAGTTAAGTGATCTTGCCGGCAGCGATGGCATCGGGAATGGCGGACAGATCAGCATTAAGGCAGGAGATAAGGATCTCACCCTGGATGTGACGGCAGATACCACAATTTCAGATGTATTGACGAAGCTTAAGGAAGCAGGACTCAATGCAAACTTCGATGAGAAGCAGCAGAGGTTCTTTATCAGTGCCAAGACCTCAGGTGCGTCCAATGATTTCAGCATTACAGCAGCAGGAAGCAACGGACAGGCAGCGTTAAAGGCACTGGGGATTCAGCTTAATCCGGACGGAGATCCGACAGCAGAGGGGTATGCGAAGAAGATTGACGGACAGGATGCCAAGATCGAGTTAAACGGTGCAACATTTACCAATAATACCAATGTATTTGAAATTAACGGACTGACCTTTACTGCACTCAGTGAGACTAAGGCAGGGGAAGCAGTCACCATTACCACACAGGATGATACCGATGGAATCTATGATATGATCAAGGGCTTCCTCAAGGAGTACAATACCATCATGAATGAGATGGATAAGCTCTACAATGCGGCTTCTGCATCCAAGTATCAACCTCTTACCGATGATGAAAAGGATGCCATGTCTGATACAGAGGTAGAGAAGTATGAGAAGAAAATCAAAGATTCCCTGCTTCGCCGGGACTCTACACTATCCACTATCCGCAGCAAGCTTACCTCTGTAATGAGCAGTGGAACAACGGTAGATGGTAAGCAGATGCACTTAAGTGATTTCGGAATTGATACACTGAGCTATTTTACGGCAGCAGAGAATGAGAAGAATGCTTATCACATTGATGGAGATCCGGATGATGAGAATACCTCCGGCAATGCAGATAAGCTGAAATCCATGATCGCATCCGATCCGGATACCGTCGTATCCTTTTTCAGCAGCTTACATAAGGAACTGTATTCTACGATGGATGGTCTTTCCAAGGCAGTAGAGGGCTACCGCAGCTATGGCAGCTTCTATGATGACAAGAAGATGAAGTCCGACTATTCAGACTACACCACGAAGATTGCCGAAATGGAAAAGAAGCTGAATGCTTACGAAGATAAGTGGTACAGTAAGTTTAGTAAGATGGAAACCGCTCTTGCAAAGATGCAGTCCAATGCAAGTGCGATCACAGGATTACTGGGAGGTTCATGATATGGCAATACCGGCAGCGTATGCACAGTATAATAACAGTAAGGTTCTGACGGCATCGCCGGCAGAGCTGACACTGATGCTCTATGAGGGCGCCATTAAGTTCTGTAACATTGCGATTATGGCAATTGAGAAGAAGGATATTGAGAAGAGCCATATTAATATTGTGAAGGTAGAGAATATCATTAATTACCTGCAGAGTACACTGGATACGAAATATCCGGTTTCTGAGGATTATGACCGGATCTATACTTACCTGCAGCAGCGTCTGGCGCAGGCCAATATAAAGAAAGACCCGGAAATTCTCGAGGAGGTGTGTGAACACCTCCGTTCCGTAAGGGACACCTGGAAGGAAGTAATGGCGAAGAACCAACATAAAGGAGCTGAATAATGGACAATTACTTATCCGTATTAGAAGACAGCCTGAAGAAGAAATTACAGATCCTGGACGAACTCACGGACTACACGACGCAGCAGCAGGAGCTGCTTAAGGTGGAGGAGCTGGATTATGAGGCTTTTGACCGTCTGGTAGATCAGAAGGAGCCGCTCATTCAGAGGATTATGGAGCTGGATCAGGGATTTGAGACTGTCTATGACCGGATTAAGGAACAGCTTCTTGGCAATAAGGAGCAGTATGCTGCACAGATCAGAGCCCTGCAGTCCCTTATCGGAGAACTCACGGATAAGAGTGTGAAGCTGCAGACCATGGAGCAGCGGAATAAGTCTGCTGTAGAGCAGCAGTTCCGTAAGTCCCGTGAGAAGATCCGCCAGGGACGCCAGAACAAACAGGCGGCACTGAATTATTATAAGAACATGAATAATGCCAATTATGTGCCACCACAGTTTCTGGATGATAAGAAATAACTGTTTGTAGTTGATAAATATACGAAAAACAGAAAACAAAAAATACCCAAAAATTTTTCAAAACAGGGTTAAGTATTTCGGATACACTCCGATATATAATACAAATAAAACAAAACAAATTGCTAAGACAAACAGTTTTGTTTTAGAAAGCGCAGAGCATCTTTCGAAGGCGTACGATTTCAAAAGAAATCTGCACAATAAATAAAACAATCACTGCAGGGAAGCAGTGAACAATTTCAAGGAGGAATGAATTATGGTAGTACAACACAATCTTACAGCAATGAACTCTAACAGAATGTTAGGTGTTAACACAAAATCTCAGGCTAAGTCCACAGAGAAGTTATCTTCCGGTTACAAGATCAACCGTGCAGCAGATGATGCAGCAGGTCTTTCCATCAGTGAGAAGATGCGTAAGCAGATCAGAGGTTTAACACAGGCTTCTGCAAATGCTCAGGATGGTATCTCTACAGTACAGACTGCTGAAGGTGCGTTGAATGAAGTTCAGGATATGCTTCAGAGAATGAACGAATTAGCAGTTAAGGCAGCCAATGGAACAAACTCTGAAAATGATAGGAGCTACATCCAGAATGAAATTGATCAGTTAACTACAGAAATTGATCGTGTTGCTGAAACAACCAAGTTCAATGAGACTTATCTGTTAAAGGGCGATCAGAATGCTGAAAAGAAGTATAGCTATAATTATGGATCACAGGCTATTGCGAATGCTTCAATTTCTACTAACTTAAATCAGACAGCAAGTGGTTCAAATACAGGACTTAAGATTGAAGTTACTGTTACAACCAATGCTGTTGCAACAAATGAGGCAGTCGATGGCCAGAACGAATTACTTAAGGCATTACAGAAGAGCGGAGCGCGTATAACTGTTGCGGCGGGTGCTACAGCTAGTAGCGCAGCAATTACAGTTGATGGCTATGATGTTGACAAAAACGGCAACGTATCTCGCGATGGCATTGATTTGGGAATTAAACTTGAAGTAAAGGGTAATAAAGATAATCAAACCGGAAAGACCGCTTTATCCGATACTGTAACCTTAGATTCTAAAGCAGTAACTCAAGCAGCTAAAAGAGATACAGTGAGCTACTATGATAAGGATGGTAATAAGATTTCAGATAATGCACTGGGCAACTACTTTACGGCAACTGGCGGTAATGCAACAAAGCTGAAAGATAAGACCTTATATGATCAGTTTGGCAACAAGATAGAGACAATTGCTGCTACAGATGTAAAAGCAACTCAGGATCAGGTAGGAAATTTGAAGTTATCCCTTCATGTTGGAGCTGATGCAACAACAAACAACAAGATTGAGTTAAGCTTACAGGCAATGTCAGCTAAAGGCCTTGGAGTTAACGGCTTAAGAGTTGATGGCACGACGTCTACGAATGCAGACAATGCAGTAGAAACTATCAAAGAAGCAATTCAGAAGGTTTCCACACAGAGATCTGCTCTTGGTGCTGTACAGAACAGACTCGAGCATACAATCAGCAACTTGGATAACGTTGTTGAGAACACAACAAGTGCTGAATCTGCTATTCGTGATACCGATATGGCTACAGAGATGGTTAAGTACTCAAATAACAATATCTTATCTCAGGCAGGTCAGGCAATGTTGGCTCAGGCTAACCAGTCTAATCAGGGAGTACTTTCCTTATTACAGTAATTTAATAGTTAGAGCATCTAACATAGCAGTAAGAAAGGGGCTCGGCTTTGCAGCCGGTCCCCTTTTAGTTTTAATTTGATTTGCGGAAGGATTCCACATATGAATAAAAAGTCGATTCTATTATCTATTTCCATGCTGATTTCAGGGAGGAAGGACATGGAAAAAAGTCTTAAATCATTATTACCTTTCAAAAAAGCATTTCCATGTGAAATCATATTGGTAGATACGGGATGCAATGAGCAACAACGAACAATAGCTGAAAAATATGCGGATAAAATTATTGATTTCACCTGGTGCGGAGACTTTGCCATGGCAAGGAATGCGGGACTTGGAGAAGCACATGGAGAATGGTTCATGTATCTCGATGATGATGAATGGTTTGATAATCCCCAGGAGATTATTGCTTTTTTTCAATCCGGAGACTGCAAGAAATATAACAGTGCCTCCTATGTGGTCAGAAATTATCTGGATTTTGAAGGAAAAGCATGGGTATATTCTTATCCATCCAGAATGGTTAAAATAGAGAATGGTACGAAATTTATTGGTAAAGTTCATGAATATTTAGACCCTTTTCCTCAACCATTGAAGAAATTTAATGATTTTGTACACCATTATGGATATGTGTATAAGAATGCACAGGATAAAATAAAACATGCACAACGAAATATTAAACCGCTATTGGAAATGTGCAAAGAATATCCGGGAGATCCTAGGTGGACATTTCAACTGGCACAGGAATATTTTGCATTAGCTGAGTATGATAAGGTTATACATACATGTGCAGAGGGTATTGCAGAATGGGAAGAATATAAAGGAAAGATATCATATTGCCCAATTCATGTTGGCACATTATTTAGCTATATTCTAATCTCGTTAGAGTATTTAGGAAAGTATGAAGATGAGATACTATGGTTAAACAGGGCGATAAGTCATTCACTTATGGAACTGAAAACCATGGAAATGAGCTTGGCTTTTTATCATATGATTGGAGCAAGGTTGTATGCACATTTAAAGAATCGAGGGCAAAGTTATCTTTACTTTGAAAAATATATAGAAGCTGCAAAGTTATTAAGAGATGATCGGAGTGCCATGGAGATCGAAACGGCTGGGATTGTGACAGACGTTTTTCATAGTCTGTTTATGTCAGAGACAGTTTTACTATGCCTTGGAACGGTGATTGATAAGGGAAATTATATATTAGCAGAAGAAGCCTTTGGTATGGTTGATTGGAATGAGAAAATATTATCTTTTTGGCCCGAATGGATAGAAGAGATATTGAAAGCATGTTGTAACCAACCTTATAATCCTTTGTTTGGGAAGATATTCCAAATGCTTATTACAACGGAGAACAGTGCGCCACAAACATACACTGTATTAAAGAAACTTGAAGAAAAGTATCGGTTACAAGGGGAAACAGAAAGCTTAGAACGTCTGGTAGAACTTACGATTCATCTGGATAGTAAGCATGTGTATATACTATCTAATAAAATCAAATGGCTGAAAATGGAGAAGACGGATTCTCTATCAAATGAAGACAGAGCCAAAGCACAAGAACTTTTTAAACAGTTATTTATAGAATGTCCGGATCAAATTTTAGATACGGATGATGAGATTTGGGATATTGCAGAACAGCTTGAAATTGACATGGAATCCAGATTATTAAATATTGATTTCCGGGTATGGAGAAGAGCATTGGAGCGGATGAATGAACGCACCGGCTTAGAAGCATGGAAAAAATGGAATACACGTATAAAAACATGGAAAAGAAACAATGACATCAGGTATGATATTTTTAAAATAAAATATGATGAAGTATGTCTGGCAAATTATCTGACTATTACACCGAAATATGAACAATTAGAAGAAATGATTTGGATGTATACAGATGATGTTTTGAATTTTTATAGACCGTGTTATCGCGATGAGGCTTTACAAACAGTAACTTTGTTATTACCCGATGATATGCAGCTTGCATTATTTTTGGATAAATTACGCAGTGATCGAAAGGATAATAATGTCAGGGGTACATTAGAGAAAATAAAACAATGCCTTGGCGTTTATCCGAAGCTTGATCGGGCAATCACTGCTTATGCCAAGATGCTGCGCGATAACATAGAGAAAGATATGCAGGAACGGGATCAGGCGATAGAGCAGATGCAGGATATGGCAAGATCCCTGAAAGATATTGCAAAGATAAAGATGACGGAAAATGATTATGCTATGGCAACAACTATATTACAACAGTTATTACAATATATTCCGGAAGACCGAGAAGTCAAAGAAATGTTGGAACAATGTACAAGAGAGAGTAATCCGGCATAGCCTAAGCAGAAGGAGATAAGAGTATGAGTGTATTTATTACAGCAGAGATCGGTATTAATCATAACGGTGATCTGCAGCTTGCTAAGAAACTAATTGATATAGCAGTAGTCGCAGGTTGTGATGCTGTGAAGTTCCAAAAGAGAACGGTGGATAAGGTTTATACCAGAGAATATCTGGATAGTCCAAGAAAGAGTCCATGGGGAGATACTCAGCGAGCACAAAAAGAGGGATTGGAATTTGATAAGAAAGAGTATGATGAAATCGACAGATATTGTAAAGAGAAAGGAATTGAATGGTTTGCATCGGCATGGGATATAGACTCGCAGATATTTCTGAGACAGTATGATCTGAAATACAATAAGGTGGCCTCAGCCATGCTGACGAATGAGGAATTGTTAAGGGAGATTGCTTCAGAAGGGAAAAATACATTTATTGCAACTGGAATGAGTACTTTTGAAGAAATTGATCATGCAGTAGACATTTTTGAAAAGGCTGGATGTCCATATGAATTGATGCATTGTAACAGCACCTATCCTATGCCAATGGAGGATGCCAATCTTAAGCTGATTCGTGTACTAGCGGATATTTACAAATGTAATGTGGGATATAGTGGACATGAGGCTGGAACACTTGTCAGTACTTGTGCAGTAGCAGCAGGCGCGACCTCCATAGAACGGCATATTACGATTGACAGGATGATGTATGGCTCTGATCAAAAGGCATCAATTGAGCCATATGAATTATGCCGTCTGGTGAAAGATATACGGGATACAGAGAAAATTATGGGTACAGGTAAAAAGGTACTTACTCCTGCAGAAGAGGAAGTTAAGAAGAAACTTAGAGGATAAGGAAACGGCAGCTATGATTAAACTGGTAGTATTGGATATTGATGGTGTTATAACAGATGGCACAGTAATTATTGATGCCAAGGGAACAGAGCAAAAGAAAATTAATTTGAAAGATATTGATGCAATTTATGAGTTGCATAGAGAAAAGTTTAAGCTTGCTGCAATTACAGGAGAAGATACGGAAATTGTTCATTATTTTGAACGGCGTTTTCCGTGGGATTATTTTTATTGTGGTGCAAAGAAAAAAACAGAAATATTGAAGGAGATAGAACAAAGAGAACAATTATTACCGGAAGAAATTTGCTATGTTGGAGATGGAAAGTATGATATAGAGCCTTTGAAATATGCCGGACTGGGAGTTTGTCCTGCGGATGCGATAGATCGTGCCAAGGATGCATCGGATATGATATTACAAAAGGATGGTGGACAAGGCTGCCTTTGGGAACTGGTTCATATTCTAAATAGTTATAATTCACAGGAACATCCGGTTCACTATTTTTATCAAAGACTTGAAGAACACGAAGAAATATTCAAAAGGATGGCAACAGATCAGATTTTGACAGATACGGTCATGAAAGTAGCTGAAGATATCTGTACAATGTTTAAAAAAGGTGGTCAATTGTTCTTATGTGGTAATGGTGGCAGTGCTGCGGATGCCCAGCATATAGCAACAGAGTTTATCAGTCGTTTCTATAAAGAACGTCCTGCAATGAATGCAGAGGCATTGACAGTTAATACATCAACACTTACAGCGATTGGAAATGATTATAGTTATGAGCGTATATTCGTAAGACAGTTAGAAGCAAAAGCCAGTCGGGGCGATATGCTGATCGCAATATCAACAAGTGGTACTTCCAAGAATATATTAGAGGCTTTACGTTATGCCGGTACACAGGGAATTCAAACGATTTTGTTCATGGGGGATCATGAGGTGAAAGAGCTGAAAGATGTTTGTAATTATGTGGTAAAGGTTCCTTCCAAAATCACACCGCGTGTTCAGGAAGCTCATATTTTTATAGGACACACAATAGCAGAATATGTAGAACATAAATTATTTGGAGAAGAGTTATGCTAAAATTATCTGATTATGTTTTTCAGTTTTTGAAAAAGAAAGGTGTAGAGTATGCATTTATGCTTCCCGGAGGTGGGGCTATGCATCTGGATGATTCTCTTGGAAAATCAGGAATACAATATGTTTGTACATTACATGAACAGGCAGCTGCTATTGCAGCAGAGGCATATGCACAACATACTAATAAAATAGGAGTTTGCCTTACTACTTCAGGACCAGGAGCAACGAATGCAATTACCGGAGTAACGGCAGG
>ULTZ01067894.1_pt1 | contig 25383 bp, 24 predicted proteins | sample 1957981 | NCBI WGS metagenome assembly ULTZ01 (sample SAMEA4835745, study PRJEB28245) | human gut metagenome | biome: gut microbiome; material: fecal sample | place: Denmark | collected 2008
TCCACCAGGTTCACCGGCACCGGAGCCTCCGGAGAAATGCGGTTCACCCTGCCTGTAATATAGCGGTCAGTCATCATATCGCCAATCACTGCCACTTTAATCTCTGTGATTTCTTTTTCTAAAAAACGTACTCCGTCCTGCTGCATAGATACTCCTGCTATTTCACCATAGCCGACTTTTTCAGGATTTCCTCATTGATTCTGCGGCCTGTCTTCGTAACTGCCAGGCCGGCGCGGCTAGTTTCCTTCAATTCTACGGGGAGGCGTCGTCCCACGTCCCCCATGGCCTCGATTACCTCATCGGGAGGGATAACGCTTTCGATGCCGTTCATGGCCATTTCCACCGCCAGAAGGGCATGGACTGCGTGAAAGGCGTTTCGCTTCACGCAGGGCACTTCCACCAGTCCCCCTACCGGATCGCATACCAGACCCAGTATATTTTTCAGAGCCAGGGCAAAGGCATTTCCTATCTGCCTGGTGGACCCTTTCAGAAGATCCACCGCAGCTGCCGCAGCCATGCCGCAGGCGGCGCCGCATTCGGCCTGGCATCCCCCTACGGCACCGGCAATGGATGCCTTTTCTGCAATCACCCTGCCAATGGCGCCGGCTGTAAAGAGGGCGCAGGTGATGTCATACATGGAAGCATTGGTTTCTTCCGCCACCGCCGAAAGGACAGCAGGAACGATGCCGCAGGAGCCTGCTGTAGGGCAGGCTACGATGCGGTACATTTTCGCATTGGCCTCCGCCGTAGCAATGGCATAGGAGGCAGCCCGCTGGCACAGAGGGGAAATGAAGCGCATGTGTCCGGTAAACAGGCGGTTTGCATCGCCGCCCACCAGGCCGCTGGCTGATTTGGAGGTATCGGACAGCCCCTTCTGGATGGACTCCCTGAAAATAGGAATGGTATATTTCATGCGGGCCCAGATTTCCTCATAACTTTTCCCGCTTTCTTCTGCTTCCACACGGCAGGCAATAATGCCGGGAGAGCATTTTTCTGCGTCTGCCACGGCAAACAGTTCTTTCATAGAATGATATTCCATAAAGCCCTCCTCAAATAATATCCAAAGCCATGACGTAGGTAATGTTCTCGTTGGAATTCTTCACTTTTTCCGCCACTGCCGGAGGCACGGGCTGGTCAGTGTGAATGATCATGACCGCATCGCTTCCCTTGCCCTTGCGGAAAAGACGCATGGTGGAAATATTAATCTTCTCTTTAGCCAGCTCTTCACACACCTTTGCCACCACCCCGGGCTTATCATAGTGCCTGGTGAGGAGGGTATACTCTTCCCCTGTGATTTCCACATCGTAACCGTCAATATTGGTCACCATAATGCGGCCGCCGCCAAGGGAGCGGCCCACCACCACCACATGGGCGCCATGGATACCGTAGGCTTCAATCCTGGCCACATTGGGATGGCCCATATCCTCTTCCGAAAGATAGAAGGAAATATCAATGCCCCTCTCTTTGGCTATATTCAATGCATCACGAATGGTGCCGCTGTCCGGCGAATAGCCCATAAGGCCTGCTGCCAGAGCCCGGTCGGTGCCATGGCCTTTGCCGGTTTTTGCAAAGGACCCGTAAAGCGTAATTCTGGCTTCCTTCACCGGTTCCCCCAGGATAGCCCGGGCGGTCTGTCCGATTCTGGCCGCTCCGGCGGTGTGGGAGCTGGAAGGCCCTACCATCACCGGTCCAATGATATCAAAGATTCCCATGTTACCCCACCTTTTCAAACGATAGAAACGTTGACGACTCCGTCAAAAGACTTATGAAATCCAATCCCTGCCCCGCTTTTTAGAAACAAAAGAAAATCTGCCGCAGGACGGCAGATTTTGAATATTCCCCAATCCAAAGCCAACCGGCGCAAGGAAGCTCTTTTTATCATGGAGTTACATCCAGTGGCTGAGATCGAAATCTTCGCCAATGGTTTCACGGATACAGATTTTTGCAATGTACATGCCCATCAGAGTGAGGGAAGAACGGCGGATCATGCTGTTATCCCAGATATTCTGCAGCTTCTCCAGATCCGGGGATACCTTGCTGAGAATATATCCCATTTCCTTCCGGTCATAATTCACAGGACGGGATTCCACCAGCGCCAGGATGCTCCTTCTGGTAACCTCATCATCCAAACCCATGTCATCAAAGAGACCTGCCAGGGTGGATTCATCCACAGCCGCCGGCTTGATATAGGAATTATAGAGACTGGGCACCAAAGTGCCTTCCGGCCAGGCGCTGTACACCGAAGCCAGCTCACTCTTCATGCAGCCCCGGAAGGCGAAAATCAAAGGATAGGATTCATGAAGCACCTGGCCGAAGGGAATGTCCTTATTGGCCAGAGATACGCAGTGGAGATACTCCAGCTGCTGATAGCCTGTATACTCATCAGGCAGCTTGTAAAGGAAGGGCGTAATGTACTTTTCCGCATACTTTCTCAAATGTTCTGCATCCACATTGTCCGTATTTCTGGAATAGTGGAAAATGAGAAGGAGCGCCAGGGCATGGAATTCACTTTCCTCCATGCGGGGCATGGCCTTCAGTGCATCATAGGCCAGGATAGTCTTCGTATCAGACCGGCTGCCTCTGGCTACATCGGAAAAGGCATCGGTCACCATTTCCAGCACCGTCGGCGTAGGCATCATTACATAGGTGCGCTGGGCGTTCTGCATGGCTTCCTGCACCATAATATGGGTCAGCGTATCCACAGCTTCCCGGTTCTTCATGTGGAGCCCCTCGATGAGATGCTGGGTGACCCGGCGGGTATCCTGCTCCACCGTAGAAGAAACAGCACCGTAGCGGTTCAGGAAATGACGGACGAAGTATTCCTCCAGCGATGTGAGATCCGGCGCCGAAGTAAACACATGAGGTTCTTTTTCCGGCGGGAACGGACTGCCGGTACTGGCAGCAGAGAAGGCATCCCGGGCTTTGGATTCGCCAAAATCCTTCCTGGTGAACACTTTCGTCTTTTCCTCTTCCTCCTCATCAAAACGCACGGGAGCAGGGCGCTTCGGTTTCACAGGAATAATCCGGGTAGCATCATCCACGGGAGCGGCCTTATGGACAGGAGGCTTCTTCTCCTTTTCCAAATCAGGAAGCCCCTTCTTTTCCTCCTCTCCGTTCTCCATTTCTTCTGCTTTTCTGCGCTTCATGGGGAAACCGCAGATAATGAAGTAGGAAACGGCAAAGAAAAGCGCTGCTACCGCAGCGAGCACTATATAAGGAATAATAACCATGAAATCTCCTCATTCTCATAAACTGACATAAATTCAGTTACATGGTATCATATTTTCGGATTCACTTCAATCATACCATGGTACCCACAGTATAATAACCTTAATAAATGCAAAGGAGAATATGATGGAAGAAATAGAACTTGCTATTCCCGGATGTTTTCTGTCTGTATCCGATGATGACCTGCTTATTACCTCAAGCCGGCCGCTCAGCTCCCTTTCCACCGCCATTTACGGCGGCGGACTCAGAACCATTCGCTATGCCTTAAACCACAGGCTCACTCACTATTACCCATCGGAAAAAGACTTCCCCGGCGGCTCCGTATCAGCCTATCTGGAAGAGTGTGCCAGAAGATTGACTGCGGATCCCGAAGAAAGCGCCGTCCTCCTCACTGCCGCCACCGTAAGCCTTTATTCCCATAAAATCATCCAAACCGGTCCGGTAACTGTGGAAATCGTAACCACCGGCGGCGTAGAAAAAACAGCCTGCCGCGCCTCCTCCCCTGCCCTCTACCGGGAAGAAGAAGGCCGCTTTATGCCTCTGGGCACCATCAACATGATGGTACTCCTGAAAGGCCGCCTCCCCGACGGCATTATGGCCAGGGCCTTCATCACCCTGACCGAAGGGAAAACCGCCGCCCTCCAGGACCTGGGCATTGCCGATGTCAATAACGGTCTTCCTGCCACCGGAACCGGCACCGACGGCATTACCTTCATCACCGACCCCCGGGGCCCTCTCTTCACCGACGCCGGCCCCTTCTCCGAACTGGGCGCCGCGTTGGCAAAAGCAGCCTATGAATCGGTCACCGAATGCCTGATAAAATATGACCACCCTTGGAACGCATCGCCCCTCCTGCAGACACCGGATGCCGTAGATCTGAACAAATTAAAGAACACCCCGCCCAAAGAGAACTAATAACGGCAGAAAGCGGTTTGTTCATAAGCAATAGGGAATCTAAGAGACGGGCCATAATCCCCGATCCCCATTCCCCATTCCCGAGTCCCCATTCCCGAGTCCCCATTCCCGACTCCCCAGTCTCGGCTATCCGCTATCCGTTCCCGGATCCCGATTCCCCAGTCCCCAGCCTCCAGTCCCCAGTCCCCATTCCCCACTCCCCACTCCCCACTCCCCATTAAAAAAATAGACAAATCCCCTGCTCTTTGTTATGATTGATAATAGTATATTGTATTTAGAAAAGGAGTTGGTCAGGCTATGCCCTATGACGAGCGGACAATCAGCGAATTAAGTGAATCTGCGGAAATTACCCCTATGGGAATCCAGCTGGAAGTGAATGCGGAAATTTTTACCACCATCCACAACCTGCTTTGGACCGTGAAAGATGAAGTGGAAATCGACAGGGCTGATGAGTCCCGTCTGTACAGTCTCTGGCGCACCACCATCCGCGAGATGTCACTCATTGAGCTCCGCAAAGGACACGGTCTTCCCATGTCTACCCAGGTAGGCATGCTCCAGGAAGCATATAATATAGAAACCCGTTACATGGCGGACCAGATTTTCCGTCCGGTGAACATGAAGCTTGCCCGCCAGATGGCTGAGAGGGAAAGCGGCTTTAATGAGGATGAAATGAATGACCTCTTTGAGCGCACTGTTTGGCCGTCGGTGAAGGAAAACAAAACGGGAAATCAGAAGCACCCCATGGCCTTCATCATTGCCGGACAGCCCGGTTCCGGAAAGACCCGCATGTCTTCCATGATTATCGAAGAGTACGGCGGTAATATCATCCAGTCCATGAGTGATAATTTCCGGGGATTCCACCCCCGTTTCCGGCAGCTGCTCAAGAAATACGGCCAGTACTGCGCCTGCTTTTCCATAGAACAGGGGAAATACCTGTCGGACCTGACCATGAAAAAGGCGGCAGAAGGCAGGTACCACATCCTCCAGGAAGGTTCTCTGGAAAACGTGGCCCATACGCTGGACTATATTTCCTACCTGAAAGACATGGGCTATGAAATCTGCGTACTCCTTCGGGCCTGCCCGAAAAAGGAAAGCTGGAAGGCCATTCATCAGCTCTTCCTTCAGCAGCGGCTGAAAGCTCCCGGCCTTTCCCGGCTCATTACGAAGGACCATCACGACAAAGCCTGCATGGCCTTCCTCTCTGCCACCAATGACCTCATCAGTCAGAATCTCATGGACCGGCTTATCATCAAGAGCCCCAAGGGACTTCTTTACGACAGCGATGATATGCCTACGGAGAGGGTCAGCGAACTTCTGGCCAGACGAATGGTTAAATAAAAGCAGCGGCGCCCTGAAAGCGCCGCTTTATTCATTTCAAAGGAAATTCCCATGGATCCGAAAACACTTTTCCTGGAAACCGCCCGATCTCTTCGGCTCACAGCCTGCGGCGCCTGCAGCATTGATTTTTCAAAGAACCTTTCTCAGGCTCTCTCCAAAGCCGGCCCCGTCCCCTTCGCACCGGTGGAAGCGGAAAAACGGCTTTCGCCGGAAAGCCTCCTTGCCGGTGCCCGCTCTTTCTTTGTCATTCTATTCCCCTATAAAACGGAAGAAAGGGAAATGGGAAACATTGCCCTCTACGCCCGAAGCGAAGACTATCACCGGGTCAATCACCGGTACATGGACCGCATCATAGCGGTGGCAGCAAAAGCCTTTCCCCAGGCCCGTTTCAAATCTCTCACAGACACGTCCCCCATGGTGGACCGGTGGCTGGCCTACGCCGCAGGGCTGGGCTTCTTCGGAAGAAACCACTGCCTCATCCATCCGGTGTACGGTTCCTATGTCACCATCGGCGCCATTCTCACCACCCTTCCCCTTTCCCCCGATACCCCCCTCACCCTTTCCTGCGGAGACTGCCGCCTTTGTGAAAGGGCCTGCCCTGGGAAAATCATAGGGAAAGAGCCCTTCAACCCCTGGCAATGCAAATCCTATCTCACCCAGAAAAAAGAAGACCTCATCGAAGAAGAGCAGGCCATCATCCGAAAAACTCCCCTGATTTTCGGCTGCGACGGCTGCCAGAACTGCTGCCCCTACAACAGGAAAGCGCCGCCTTCTCCCCTTCCTGAAATCCGGGAAAACCGGATTCCCTTCCTCACAAAAGAAATGATGGAATCCATGTCCAACCGAGCCTTCGATAAAACCTATAAAAATTACGCCTTCGCCTGGAGAGGGAAAAAAGTACTTCTCCGAAACTGGCATATAGTTCATGAAAAGTAAAAAGAGGCTGTGAAAAAATGATTACCATTTTTTCACAGCCTCTTTTGGTTTTTCCTGTTTCCCGTGGCTGCCTTCCAGAGAAAGCAGCTGGAAGGGGCAGGCGTCCTGTATAATAATTTCCTGTGATTCCTGTACTTTCATGGCCTGCAGGAAATCCATGACATGGCAGCAGGAAAATTCTTATTTTTCCCGGGCCCTTGAATGAATCGGCGTTTCCTATCCCTATTCACCCTTCTGCACCACTGTTTCGTGAAGTTTGGTACCGTCGGGGAGATAACCGGTCAGGATCAACTGGCTGCCATCCGCTTCCAGAATGGAATAGTTATCACTTTCCGGCCGGGGAGCCACGTACTGATCCAGCGCATGCTGTTTCCACAGATCCGGATAGCGTACGTTGCCGGAAAGGCCGTCAATGACATACACCGGCCCTTTGTCGGACCGCTTGAAATCATAGATATGACCTCTGTCCCTATAAGTATGCAGGTGCGCAGAAATCACCAGATCCACGCCATACTTGTCAAAGAAAGGCATGAAGGCCTGTCCTTCTTCCGAAAAGCCCTCTTCCCGGTGGGGACGATTTTCATCGGCAAAGCCGTACTGCAGGGGATCTTTGTGCATGAGCACCACTTTCCATTTCTGTTTTGTTTCCCGAAGGTCCTTTTCCAGCCATACCTTTTCTTTTTCATACAGATCCGGCAGCCACTCTTTTTCTTCATCCAGCGATGTATCCAGTACGGTGAAATGCACATCGCCCCAGTCGAAGGAATAGTAATGGTTTTTCAAATCCTTATTTCCATTATCGGGCAGATTGAAATGGGTGAGATAGCGCTGGGGCATATGGTTCTTCCAGTCCAGGGAGTAGGCTTCATGGTTGCCCAGCGCCGGTGCCACGGGGATGCGGGAAAGAAGATCCCCGCTGCTTTCAAACCAGGTCTGCCACTGGTATTCATCTTCTCCATTGTCTACCAGATCTCCCAGAGCAATCATGAAAGCAGCATCCTGGTTGGCCTTAGCTGCCTCATGTATCAGATTCTTCCAGTCAGTATAATCGGAGCTTTGGGAATCGGAGGTCACAATGGCCTTGAAAGGGCCTCCATTATCGGTATGCAGGGGATACCAGGAGCTCACCCGGTTTTCTTCCCTTGTTCTGTATTCATAATCCGTCCCTTTTTCCAGCCCCTTCAGCTCTGCTGTATATACCGTGCCGTTTGAAATGCCCCGATTTCCTTCCAGCCTTTCACCGGAAGCGGAAACGCTGTAAATGGTGTCGGTTCCCTTCTTTCTGTATTCGAGAGAATTGTCCTTGTCCGTAGGCATTTCCCACATGACAGTCCGTCCCTTTTCATTATCTCCTGCCACCACCTGATGCACGTTAAAGGGCTTCATGGTCTCCGTCACAGGGCCGGAAGCGGCCTGTCTGGATGAAGGGGCCGCCTGGTTTCCACAGCCTGCGGTGACAGCAGCAGTCAGTCCCAAAGCCACAAGCAGGGCTGTCCATTTCTGATTCATTCTATGTCTCCTTTATTTTTATGTCTCTATGATAATAATAAAATCAATGGATAAAATTAATGATACTATTCTACAAGTTAAAGTAAACTTCAAGTCAAGTGCTTTTTCATGACATCAGTTCTGCAGAAAGACGAACACATCCCTCTGTCGGCACCGACTTGCAATCAACGGATTGCCAAACCGCTTCTATTGCTTTTCCTCCCCTTTCAGCGGCAGATCCGACCGGTTATAGGGATCTTCCATTTCTGTCAGAAGACCCCAGTATTTCTTAGGGAGGAAGTTTCTTCTTTCCCTTGGATTTCTTCTTTCCTCAATGCCCATATGGCGATAGTAGTTTTTCCACAGCCGGCGGAAATCTTCTTCTGATCCACTGTATCTGACCTGCGGGTCTTCCTGTTCCACCATACCCATGAAGAGATGGCCGTTTTCGTAGATAGCTGCTTCCCGGCGTCCCTTATCGTAAATAGCCCAGCGTTTCTGGGAGAACCGCTTTTGAAAATGGACGGCCAGGAGAGGGAGAATATGGTGGTCCGGCTTCATGACCGCATAGAGCATGCCGTCATCTAGTTCGCTGAACCGGAGGATGCCCCGAAATTTTTCCGCTTCGTTTCCCACTTCCCGGCACATGGCAAGAATATCCTGCGCCCAGGGTTCTTTCCGGCAGGTATAAATCTTCTTTTCCCGCTTGAATCCTTCTTTCATAAAATAAAAGATTTTCATTTCCTTTCCTTCTTCATTGGAAAGAAAGGCCCGGTACATCCATCGCATCGCTTCTTTGCCGCACTTCTTTTCAAAGGCCGCCGCCACTTTTTCCGCATCCGGCAGGCGGGTGATGACAATGCTCTGGGCGCCGAAAAGGGGCACTTCTCCCCCTTCCACCAGAATGCCTTCCAGATGGCTGGTCCCGTGGTGGTAGATTTCATAAACGGTGGTCAAAAAGCCCACATAGGTTCCGTCATAAAAGAAATACATGGTATCCCTTCCTCAACTCTGGGTATCAAAAAGACTCATTTCCCGCACTTCCCTTACGGCTGTCCTGGAAATCAGGCGGCTGCGGAGCTGTTGGCTGTCAAGAGAAATCCCGCCGTAATAGCGGCCGTTCACAGTCATAAAATAACGGGCCCTTTTCATGACGATACCCACCCTTCTTACATCTTCAAAAGAAAGGTTCCCGTAACGCCGGAGTTTGACAATGCGGAGAGCGCTTTTCACGCCGATGCCGGGCACCCGGAGAATCATTTCATAGGAAGCCCTGTTGATTTCTACAGGAAAGAGTTCCCTGTGCCTCAGGGCCCAGGTGCATTTGGGATCCAGCTCCTCATCAAAATCCGGTTCCTCCGGCGTAAGGATTTCTTCTGCCTGGAAATGGTAGAACCGAAGGAGCCAGTCTGCCTGATACAGCCTGTTCTCCCGTGAAAGGGGCGGCCGCCTTAAGGCAGGCAGATTCTTTCCCTTCATCACCGGCACATAGGCGGAATAGTACACCCTTTTCAAAGAAGCCTTCCGGTAAAGCCCCTGGGTAAGAAGGAGGATCTGCCGGTCGCTTTCTCCGCTGGCCCCCACAATGAGCTGGGTCGTCTGACCGGCCGGCACGAAGGAGGGAGCCTTTTTGAAATGTTTCTTTTCCTCCTTGTGCACTTCGATGGATTCTTTGAAAAATTTCATCGGTGCCAGAATGGCATTCCTTGTTTTCTGAGGCGCCAGAAGGCGGAGGGACTTTTCCGACGGCAGCTCTATATTCACGCTTACCCGATCCACGTACCGTCCCAGTTCATTGAGAAGGGCTTGATCCGTGCCCGGTATGCCTTTCATGTGGATATAGCTGTTGAAATGCTCCCGCTCCCGAAGCAGCCGGGCCACCTGGATAAGAAGCTCCGTGGTATAGTCGGGAGAGCGGATAATGCCGGAGGAAAGAAAAAGACCTTCAATGTAGTTTCTCTTATAAAATTCAATGGTGAGGGTCACGATTTCTTCCGGCGTCAGCATAGCCCGCTTCGTATCATGGCTCCGCCGGTTCACGCAGTATTCACAGTCGTAAATGCAGGAATTGGTCATCAGTATTTTTAAAAGAGACACACAGCGGCCATCGGCTGTCCAGGTATGACATATGCCGCTCTTATGGCCGTTTCCCAGTCCCCCTGCATTGGCCCGGCTGGAGCCGCTGGATGAGCAGGATACATCATACTTGGCGGCATCTGCCAGAATGTCCAGTTTTTCTCCGATATCCATATTTCCTCCTAGAACATTTTTTCTTGATTCATTATATCATAAAACAGAATGGTTGTTCCAGTGAAACTTCCATAAAAAAAACAGGCCTTCCAAGCCTGCTTTTCTATGAACCTTATTCCTTTTCTTCTGTATCCTTCTTTTCTACTTTTTTCAGAACCACAGAAGAGCCCTGCTTTTCTGCTTCAAACTTATCCTCTTCCGTCAGGTGCTCTGAATCCAGCACGATTTTCACACCCATGCGGTCCAGCATTTCATCAATCGTATGCTGTGTCTTAAAAAGTTCACCCATCAGTATCGTCCTCCATTACACATGATCTTTCCATTCATAATATTCTTTTTTACGAATCTGCCGCCAAAGGAAGGCCCCCAGGGTCCACACAAAGGCAATCACCAGAAGAGCCGTACTCGGCATGCCGTCCATGGCCTGCTTCAGGGAATCCACTTCCACCGTAAAAAGGGAAGGAAGAACAGCGGCATAGGCCGAAAGGTAAATGGCAATGGCAAAGAAAGAAGAAACATACGCCGCTGCCAGCCCCACTTTCACATGACGCATACGGGTCATGAAGAAGGCTGCCACAAAGAGAATGGCCGTGGCTACCAGGCTGATCCAGAAGAAGCTGCCGTAGGTATTGGAATCACCGGCATGACTCTTAAGAAGGATGGCCAGAATGATGTATACCACCACGGTGAGAACGCTGGATACCAGAAAAGCGGCGCGGAACCGTTCTGCCAGGGGATTCACCGCCTTCACCGCCCCATACAGGGTGCCCAGCTGGAAAGCAGCCAGAATCATCCAGAGAGCGCAGAAAATGCCGAGAACCGAAAATTGAGAACCGTCATTCATAAGAAGGGAAGAACCGGCCAGTCCCATCACCGCAAGGGCTGCATAGGAAAAGACAGAAATTACCTTCATCACCGCCGGCTGGCTGAAGGAATTTCTGAAAAGGGACGCTGCCATGCGAAGAAGAGCCCCTGCTGCCACCAGCAGGATGAGGACAATATTTTCCGTGTGGAATAAATTATCCGAAACACCGGGAATGGCGGCTCCCATCATGAAGAGCCCCAGGAAATACCAGAGTTCATTACCGTCCAGGCAGGGACGAAGCAGACCAAGCACCGCCCTATTTTCATCCCGGCTGCGGCATACCAGCGGTGCAGAAAGGCACAGGCCCCAATCCGCTGCTTCCAGGATCATGTATAATCCGAAAAAGCAGAGTGGCAAAAGCAATACATTCGAATCAGCGTTCATAAAATCCTCCAATGATGATTAAAGATAACACCCTTTAAAAGTATACCACAACAGGAAGGACTGCAACAAAATTTTTACCTGTCAAAAGGAAACAAAGAGTCTCCGTTTTGAACTCCTCCCCTGAATCTGCTATGATAAAAATAAGAAATCAAGTGAAACTGATTGGCACAGGAGGGATACCTATGAATCTGTCTAAACTGGTAAAAGCACTTCTTTTGGCTATGGCTGCTGCTGTGGTATCCAAAAAATTAAAGCCGAAGGCAAAAAACAGGATGGAAAAAATGGCAAGGCCCGATTCTTCCACCCCCGCCGTATTAAAGCCACTGGAACCCATCACCAGGGCCTACTGGATTCTTCATCCCCAAAAAGCCCTCTATCTGTGGCTCTTCCAGAAATCCTTCGGCTTTGCCTGGAGCCTGGCTAAGAGATATTTCGGAAAGTGAAGAGCCTCTGTCCCTATCACTCTCCCTGCACCTCTGACCGGAAATCAAAGGACGCAATCATCAGTGCTTCCCTGCTCAGAAACTTTCCGTAAACTTTCTTCCCCTGTCCATGGCGCCCAGGAGGGTATCCTCTTTCCCTGCGGCATAGAGCATGAGGCCTCTGTAGAGGGATAAAAGAAAGGGAGCCCCCCTCTTTTCCAGGTCCCTGTCAGAAATAATGGGAAAGGCCCAGTCAACAGTGTAAATCAAAGCAGAATGGAACTCTTCCTTTTGGAAGAAGGACAGTACATTGGCCTCTGCCAGACTGATGCCAAAGGGCGTTCCGCCATAGAGGGAAAGACCCTTTCCCCCTGCCCTGCCGGCAGAAAAGGCGAAACGGCCCGCTTTTTCCGGCGTATCGAAAAAGGCAAGAATCGCATCTTCTTTCGCCCTTTCAACGGCCCTTTCATCCATGTCCCCTGCCAAAGTCAAAGATAGGTCCAACCCCTCCCTGGAAAGGGAAGAAGCCGCTTTTTGGAGGAGGAAAGAAGGTTTCGAATCTCCCTTGAAAAAGGCATACACTTGCAGCAATCTTTTTTCTTTCATTTCCATCATTCCTTTCCCTGTGAAGCTTTCCGCCAGGAAAACACCGATTCATCCATAGTATCTGCCTGTAAGAGACATTGTATGCCCCCTGCCTCTCTGAGGCCGTCAAAGGGGCTGTGAAAAAATGAGTCACCATTTTTTCACAGCCCCTTTTTGATTTGGTTTCAAGACCTTGAACCGTAAACGGAGCCCGACAGTTCGCCGAAGGAAAGAGGACGACCTTCCATGGCGGCAATCCGTTTTCTTCTTTCCTGTTCATCATATTCCCGAAGGCTCTGGGTAGCAGTACCCCAGATGAGACCCAGGGCAGCCATGTTCATGAGAAGAGATGTGCCGCCGAAGGAGATGAAGGGCAGTGGTATGCCGGTGACCGGAAACCAGCCGATAACCATGGCAATGTTCACCAGGCCCTGCACGGAAATCAGAAGGGTCAGACCGTATACCAGAAGGGCCGGATAGGTTTCCTTCAGTTTTCTGCCCACTGACAACCCGTAAAGCATGAAAGCCAGGTACAGGCAGAGCAGGGCAGCGGAGCCTATAAAGCCGTACTCCTGACTGAATACGGCATAGGCAAAGTCGGTATACTGTTCCGGCAGATAGAGGAATTTGGAGAACCCCTCCCCCATGCCCTGGCCCAGAATGCCGCCGGAGCCTACGGCAATGAGGCTCTGCATGGTCTGGTAGCCCATGCCCTGGGCATAGTCTTCCGGATGGAGGAGCACCACCAGCCGGGCCATGCGGTAGGGCGCCACAATGGCAAGCCCCAGGAAGAGAATAAAGGAAATCCCTAAGGACAGCAGGATTTCCAGAAGAGGCATGCCTGCAATGATGTAGAGAAGCCCCGGAAAAATAAGTATCATGCCGGCGGTACCCATATCAGGCTGTTTCAGCACCAGCACCGCCATAATGAGGGGCATGTAGAGCGGGGTGAAATAATGAAAAAGGCCGGCAAAGGTGGCACTCTTCTTTTTCCTTAGGGAGGGAATGAAAAGTCCCGCCACCGGCAGGAACAGGTGTCCGAAAATGGACATGCCCATGCGGGCATCAATCTTTTTGGCCAGATGGGCCGATGCCCAGACCAGGCCGGTGACTTTGGCAATTTCCGAAGGCTGGAGTGAAAAAGGTCCCAGTGAAATCCAGCGGGTAGCCCCATTCACCGTCCGTCCTGCCACCATGACAAGAGCCAGAAGACCAATGGTGCCCAGGCACCACAGGAAAGCCCCCTTCTTAATGACATGGTAATTCACCCGGGACAGGATGAATGCAAGAAGGCTGCTCACTCCCAGAAAAACCAGATGCCTCAGGATATGGCTGTAGGGATTGGCACCGGACTCCATATTCATATAATAGGTAGAGCTGTATACATTAAAAGCCCCCAGGATAATCAGTATGCCTGCCACGATGAACATCTTCTGCAGTGCCCGGGGCGCATACTTCATATCGATCAGGGACGTCTCGCTACGAGACGACATACCGGATTCCCCTTTCTGGAGAACTTTTCCTCATATTCCGTTTCCACGTCCCCTGCCACCGGAGCGGCATGAAGGTCATAGGTCACATGGGAAAGTTCCCAGCCCATCGCTTTAAATTCTTCAATGGAAAAATCAAAAAGGTCCTTATTGTCGGTTTTGAAGCGGATTTCTCCGCCTTCCTTCAGGATAAGGGCATACCGTTTCAGGAAATCCCTGTAGGTGAGACGACGCTTGGCATGCCGTTTCTTGGGCCAGGGATCGCTGAAATTCAGATAAATCACATCCACTTCCCCTTCGCCGAAGATATTCAGGATTTCGCTCACATCCCCCAGAATCAAGCGCACATTGGTCAGCGGCGGTTCTTTTTCTGCCGTCTTTTTGGCGGCATAGTAAATGACCCCTTCCTGCACCTCCATGCCGATGAAATTCACCTGGGGATGGATAGCAGCCATGCCGGAAATAAACTGACCCTTGCCGGTACCGAATTCCACATGGAGCTCGTTTTCCGGATGGGGAAATACGCTTCGCCATTTTCCCTTCTGGTCGGTCGGTTCCTCCAGATACAAAATATCTGTGTATTCTTTGATTGCTTCATCAATCCACGGTTTCCTGCGAAGCCTCATATATTCGATATCCTCCTTGGGAAATACAGGAAATGTATATCCTGATGTATTCATATAATATCACAGCCCGAAAGGTTTGTCATAAGGGGCCTTTGCGGCCCGGGTTCAGAAGAAGAAGGGTCTTAAGATTGACCGGCCCGACGGGCCGGAGGGTTCTTAGGTTTGACAGCACCTTTGTTGCTGAGGGTTGTGGTATCGCCCTGTCGGGCGATATTTATAAAGTCAGCGTTGCTGGACTGGTATTTGTGTCACCCATGTCTCATGGCAAAGAGCAGGAGCCTCTTCCCAAGGAAGGGGCTATATACTGCCGCAAAGCGGCCACCAAAACCCTCAGCCGCCAAAGGCGGCTGTCAAACTTACGCCCCCTTGGGCCCGACGGGCCCATCAGCCCTCACGCCCGCAGGGCGTGTCAACCCTTTATTCTTCCTGGCTGGTACCGGAATTTTCTACCTCCGGCATGGGCTGGGCAGAAATAGGAATCTGGTGGAAATTGTCCCAGTCAAAGCTCCTGTTTCCATCGGCCCTGGCTCTGTCTGCAATCTGCCTGTCCCACTGCTCATCCATGAAGGCCTGGTCGCTTCCAAGCTGTTCCACGTCGTTTCGAATCATCACATTGCCGTACATGGTCATCAGTGTGGTCACATCTTTATCAAAGCGGGGAGAGAAGATGTCGGCAGTGGGATCGTAATGAGCGGCGGTGAGGCCCATGATGCCCATGAAGGTATCATAGAGCATATCGTTGGAGAAAGGCATATTTCTTCTTTCCAACATGGACTTCATTTCCACAGGATGGGAAGCCCTGTAGGCATCGGATGTGTAAATCCAGAAAGGAATATGGACCATGGTGTAGTCGAACTGGTCCGCATTGTGTCCCGGTCTTTCCGTCACCTGTTCCCCGTGGTCCGAGAAATAGAGCACACTGTCAGCGTGGAGCCAATTGGTGGCCTCGTTCATAATATTTTCCATCACGTAATCATTGAAAAGGACGGAATTATCATACTCATCATTCATGATTTCCGCAGTACTTCTCGTGTTTCCGGGATTCCTGGGCCAATGGTAGAATTCCGACGGATACCGATCCCAGTAGCTTACATGACTGCCCATGAGGTGCACCACGATCAGCTGGCGGCGGTTATTGGGATCCACTTTCCGAAGGTAGGGAATGAGGGCGGTATCATAATCCTTAGTCACCACATCAGTGCCTACATAGGAATTGATCCAGTACTGGTCATCACAGGCCGAACCGATGGCACCAATCGGCGTATCCCAGACGCCGAAACGGGACTGGTTGGAAATCCAGGTAGTCTTAAAGCCCGCTTCCCTTGCCAGGTCGATAATGGAATAGGCTTCTGCCAGATTCATATCATTGTACTGGTTCTTTTCCGTCAGCGCTTCCGTCAGCACCTGCACCGTCTGGGTATAGCAGGAATAGCCGTGATTGAAGAACACATAGTGCGGATCAGCGGCTGCTTCTGTCTGGAAAGGCGTAGTCTTTCTAGAATAACCGTACACATTCATATGATCTCTGGTCAGGGATTCACCGATAACGAGCACATAGACCCCGTCCGGTGCCGCCTTCAGCTGCCGCACGATATCTTTGTCTGCAATATGCATATGACGCCTTGCATTCACCATTTTCTGGAAATCAGAAAAGCTATGCAGGGTTTCATAAGTTTCATAATACACATGGGCCAGTCTGGTGCCGCCGATGGAAAGGGCGCAGAGTCCCACATTCACAAAGAAAAGGAGGAGCATGCCAAACCAGGTCTTTCTGGACACCTGCTCCCTGTTGAAGCTGAAACGGCTTGCTTTGAAAATGAGCCAGCCCAGAATGAGAAGCGCTGCCACACCGGCTGCGATTTCCGCATAGGGAATATTCACCTCAATATACTCCATAGTTTCCGCCAGATTCGTCTGGGCCAGAGCCAGCAGCATATTAATGGAAATGAGGGAATGGGTAATCACATAATAGCCAATGTAGGTAAACTGCACCAGGATATAAAGGATAATCAGCACCACGCAGGCTATGCGGGCAATCATCCGTGCCTTCCCCGGCAGAATCCAGGCCGCCGACAGGCAGGACACAAAGAGGTAGAGCGGTGTAGACAGTTCGCCGCTCACATCGGACATATCCAGAAGCACCTCCGTCTGGGACGCCAGATAAGGCACGATAAGGGACAAAAGCCACAGGAAGCCAATGGTCAGCCAGAGATGGACGGCAGCTCTCTTCAAATGATGGCGGATGAAGTAGGCCGTCACAAATCCCACCTGCAGGAAGAGAAGAAATACCTTCACCTGGGAAAAGGGTTCATATCCGCCAGGCGCGCCAAAATACCAGGACAGGAAGAAAGCCAGACAGAAAGGAATCAGCGTGGCAGCCGCCCACCACCGTTTCCAGTGGCCGGGACTTTCCTTCTGCAGAGGAGAAGAAATATGGCTCTCCCGGTATTCTTTTTTCATATGGTCTTTCGTCTTCCGAGTCTCTCTTTCGGAACCGCTCTTTGCATGATTCATGGATTTTACACCTTTTTTATATATAAAAATTTTTTACAAAATGAAATAGTCATAACTGATTTATTTTATCACAGAATGGACAGTAAAGGTAGACGGAGAAGGAAAGGTTGACGAGGCTGGCGCCCGGCGCCCGGAAGGTTTAGAGGGTTCAGAAGGTGGTAGTATCGCCCTTACGGTGCACAGCGAACACATTTTGCACTATGCGAACTGGATTTGTAAGGGAGCATCAGCGACCCGAAAATCCAGTGAGTCAGTGACAGCAGAGGATGAAGGAGCGCTAACGACGCGCAAAATGTAGTGAGTCGTTTCCCCTTTAGGGGGCGATAAGTATGAAGTCAGCGTTACGTGCTTTCCTTCCCGCCGAACACTGTCATCCTGAGCCGTAGGCGAAGGATCTCGGTATATGTAGATAGTGACACTTACTAGTCCACTAGTTCACCAGATCACTAGCCCACTAGCTCACTAAAGAATCCCAATCGGCGGGAAGGAGCTGCCAAAAGCAGCTGACCCCTTCCGGCTCACTCCGCTCGCCACCTCCCCTGAGGCAGGGGGAGGCAAGGGACGTTACGGGATAGGCTTTTGTGTCTCCAGTGGTGCATGACACAGGAGACAAGCAGCTGGCAGTGACCCAGGCAGCCCACTAGGGAAGCGCTGATTAAATCGTTGTTTGCTTTTATTCTTGAATTTTTATGCAATGCAAGGAATGAGGCGACGCGAATAGCGAGCTATTTAAGGAGCCTCATGACGAAGCAGTGCATGAAAATTCTTATAAAAGCAAACTCTATGAATTAATCAGTGCTTCCCTAGCCCACTAGTCCACTAGTTCCTAAGCCCTTTCTCCCGGTTCCTTTCTGAAAGAGCCAGCGTTACTTGCATTCCTCTCCGCCGTGATATAATTCACATAAGAACGTCATGCCGGGAGGCTTCTATGGATATTGATAAACTGTACTATTTCTTTGCGGCGGCAGAATCCGAAAGTTTTACCAAAGCCGCCGATCGGTGCCACATTGCCCAGACCACCATGAGCAAGTACATTGCCCAGCTGGAAAAGGAAACGGGCTGCACCCTTTTCCTTCGTTCCAGGAGCAGACTTTCTCTTACAAAGGAAGGCCGCCAGTTTTATGAAGGCATGAAAAAAATTCATGGAGACTATGAGACCCTTCTTTCTTCTCTTGCCGCCCCTAAAGCCCTCTGCCGTCTGGGCCTGGCATCCCAGGAATACAGGGGCCTTGATTTCCTCCCGGCCCTGCAGAAATCTTTTCCGCAAATCAGACTGTCCTACCATATGGCACCGGTGCCGGAGCTGGAAAAGGCCCTTGATGAAGGAACCCTGGACGGAATCATAGGCCCCGACGCCATTGCTTTTCCCAAACGGTTTGCCACCATTCCCCTTATGCCCGTTCTCCAGTGCCTGGTATGCGCTGTATCCAGCAGCGAAAAGTACAAAGATATCCCCCGCCTCATTGGTTCCCTTTCCTTCCTGACGAAATCTCACAGTCCTTCCTATGTGGACAGCTGCCGGAAGAAATTTGAGGAAGTGTACCACACCTCCTTTGTAAAGAGCGAGCAGGCATCAAACTATACGGAGCAGCTGCTCCGCCTGTCCCTGGGCGGCGGCTTTTCCATTCTTCCCCTCCCGCCGGGCCAGAGTGAAAATCTCTGCGCCTTCCCCCTTCCTTCCTGCTTTGAAGAATGGACCTGTCTGGTATACAATCCATCCCACGTATCCCCTTCCCTTCGCCGCTTCATTTCCTATTTCCATGAAAAAAAGTGCTGAATCGACGATTTTTCTTCTTTTTACTTTCTGAAAAAGACATGATATTCTTTTGAAATAAGAATATTCTGTCTTTTTTTATAAGGAAATCACTATGATACTTCAAAATGATCTGACCCGGGGACCCCTTTTTCCAAAAATGATGCGCTTTGCCATTCCCTATCTGGCAGCCTGCTTCCTCCAGACCTTCTACGGCATGGCGGATCTTTTCATTACCGGCCAGTACTATGGCGCCGCCCCCGTTACCGGCGTATCCATCGGCAGCCAGGTGATGCACATGATCATCGTCATGATTGCAGGCCTCACCATCGGCAGCGCCGTTTCCATCGCCCGGGCCCTGGGCGCAAAAGATGAAAAAGAAGCTTTCCGCCTCATGGGAAGCGCCGCCGCCCTTTTCATCCCCTTCTCCCTTGTATTCACTGGACTTCTCTTTCTCTCCATGCCCCTCATTCTACAGCTGCTGCAGACACCGCCGGAAGCGCTGGAAGATACCCGAGCCTACCTGACCATCTGCTTTGCCGGAGTGCCCCTCATTGTGCTGTATAACACAGTGAGCGGCTTTTTCAGGGGCATGGGAAATACAAAAGCCCCTATGACCTTCATTGCCATTTCCGGCATAGTCAATATCTTTCTGGACTACCTTCTCATCGGCTCCTTCCACATGAGCGCCGCCGGTGCTGCCTGGGGCACCTTTGCCAGTGAAGTGGTAAGCGTGGTCCTTTCCTTTTTCTACCTCCATCGGAAACTGGCACCCCTTTCCCTGACCCGCCGCTCCTTTCTTCCCGGAAAGAAATGGACCCGCCGCATCCTTTCCATCGGCGTTCCCATTTCCTGCCAGGACGGACTCATCCAGGTATCCTTCCTCATTATCACCGCCATTGCCAACAGCCGCGGCGTGGAAGCAGCAGCGGCGGTAGGCATCGTAGAAAAGATTATCAGCTTCCTCTTCCTGGTGCCCTCTGCCATGATGTCCACTGTATCGGCTACGGCCGCCCAGAACCTGGGCGCCGGCCTGACAGAAAGAAGCAGACAGGCCCTCCGCTATGGCATTACCGTCTGTGTCGCCTTCGGCCTTCTCTGTATCCTCCTCATCCATTTCAAAGCCCCTGAAATCGTAGCCCTCTTCGTACCGGGAGAAACCGCCGTCATTGCCATGGGGAACGACTACTTCCAATCCTATGTGGCAGACTGCGCCATCGCCGGCATCCACTTCTGCTTCTCCGGCTATTTTGCAGCCTGCCGGAAAGCGGCTTTCTCCTTCATTCACAACGTGATTTCCATCTTCACTGTCCGCATCCCCGGCACCTATGCCGCCGCCCTCCTCTTCCCTTCCACCCTTTACCCCATGGGCATGGCCGCACCGGCAGGATCCTTCCTGTCTGTCATCATCTGCGTATTTCTTTATAAGAAATATGTCAGGCGGCAGCCCGGCTGCAGAAAGAGCCGCTGACGGCTCCCGACTCTCGAGACCCCAGTCCCGAGTCCCGAATCCCCAGTCTCCATTCCCGACTCCCCAGTCTCGAGTCCCCAGTCCCGATTCCCCATTCCCCATTCCCGACTCCCCAGTCTCGAGTCCCCAGTCCCCAGTCTCGACTCCCGATTCCCGAATCCCCAGTCTCCATCCCCAAGCCCCGACTCTCGACTCTCCAGTTGGTCGTTCAAATCATTTGAAAAAAATAGTAAGCAAATTCGGAAAGCGGTAAGCGGTAAGCGGACAGCTGGTTCTCAGTCTCGTCTGTCCGCTATCAGCTCCCGCTCCCAATCCCGACCCCGATCCCGATCCCGACCCCACTCCCCACTCCCCATCCCCCTCCCCATATATGCTATAATGAGAAAAGACATTCTGCAGAAGGATACTTTCAGGAAAATGGGCTGCAGCGTCTGATTTCTATGGAATGAAATACGGAAGGAGCAGATGTATGAAAAAAATCGTAGTCACTGTAATCGGTGCTGACCGTGTAGGCATTGTTGCCGGTGTTGCGGCAGCTTTGGCAAAGGAAAATATTAATATTCTCGACATTTCCCAAACCATTCTTGGCGATATTTTTGATATGGTCCTGATTTGCGACATGGAAAAGGCCAAAGGTTCCTTAAAGGAAGTCCAGGATGAACTGGGCGCCCTGGGAAAAGAACTGGGCGTCGATGTACGGGCCCAGCTGGCTGATATTTTCTATGCCATGCACCGTATCTGAAAGGGGGAGCCATGCTCGATATTGAAGAAATCCTGGCCACTGAGCGCATGTTTGACCAGAACAAACTGGACGTGCGCACCATTACCATGGGCATTTCCCTTTTAGGCTGCGTTTCCGATGATGAAAAGACCCTGAATCGCAAGATTTACGACACCATCTGCACCAAAGCCGAACATCTGACGGAAGTGAGCCATGATATTTCCAGAGAATACGGCGTGCCTATTATCAACCGCCGTATTTCCGTTACCCCTGTTTCCCTCATTGCCGGCGGCATTCCGGCCAAAAGCTATGTGTCCATTGCAAAGACCCTGCAGAAAGCAGCCGATGAAGTAGGCGTAGACATTCTGGGTGGCTTCTCCGCCCTGGTAGACCGGGGTATGTCCTCGGCCGATAAGATTCTCATTGACTCCATTCCTGAAGCCCTGGCTTCCACAAAGAGCATCTGCAGCTCTGTAGCCGTAGGCTCCACCAAAGCCGGCATCAATATGGATGCAGTCAAACGCATGGGGGAAGTGGTGAAAGAGACAGCAGAACTCACCAAAGACCAGGATGCCTATGGCTGCACCAAGCTGGTGGAATTCTGCAACGCTGTAGAAGATAACCCCTTCATGGCCGGTGCTTTCCATGGCGTCACCCAGGGGGACACCGCCATCCATGTAGGCGTTTCCGGCCCCGGCGTGGTAAAGAGAGCCCTGGAAGACGTGAAAGGCGCTCCCCTGAACGTGGTAGCCCGCACCATTAAAAACACCGCCTTCATGATTACCCGTCTGGGACAGATGGTAGCCGAAGCTGCCACCGAAAGACTCCATGCCCCCTTCGGCATTATCGACCTCTCCCTGGCCCCCACCTCCGCCGTAGGCGACAGCGTGGCCCAGGTACTGGAAGAAATGGGCCTTGAAAGCTGCGGCGGCCCGGGAACTACAGCCGCCCTGGCCCTCCTGAATGATGCTGTGAAAAAAGGCGGTCTCATGGCTTCCTCCAGCGTAGGCGGCCTCTCCGGCGCCTTCATTCCGGTAAGCGAAGACCTGGGTATGATTCAGGCCGTAGAAAAAGGCAGCCTCTGCCTGGAAAAACTGGAAGCCATGACCTGTGTCTGCTCCGTAGGCCTTGACATGATTGCCATCCCCGGCGACACCCCGGCTTCCACCATCTCTGCCATCCTGGCTGACGAAGCAGCCATCGGCATGATCAATAACAAAACCACTGCCACCCGCCTCATCCCCGTACCGGGAAAGAAACCGGGCGACATGGTCCAGTTCGGCGGCCTCATGGGCTATGCCCCTGTTCTGGAAATCAACAAATTCCGGGCCGACGAATTCATCAACCGCGGCGGAAAGATTCCCGCCCCCATGAGATCCCTCACCAACTGATAGAATATGGTGAAAAAAAGGGCTGTGAAAAAGTGGTCATCATTTTTTCACAGCCCCTTTTGTATACATTCATTTTCGCGGAAATTAACCAAATGGCAGCCTGCTGCCCGCCGACGGCTCCCGATTCCCGATCCCAATCCCGATCCCAATCCCGATCCCGATCCCGATCCCGACCCCGATCCCGATCCCGATTCCCCACTCCCACCTTTTCAAATTCTCCTCTCCCCTGTATAATAGATACAGCATATCTAACTATTTAAATAAGGAGACTCCCATGAAAACATTGAAATATATTTCCTGGAACGTAAACGGACTTCGGGCCTGCATAAAAAAAGGCTTTATGGACGCTTTCAATGCCCTTGATGCAGACTGCTTCTGCCTGCAGGAAACCAAACTGCAGCCCCACCAGATCGAGCTGGACCTGCCGGGATATCACCAGTACTGGAACAGCGCCGTAAAGAAAGGATACAGCGGTACCGCCATCTTCACAAAAGAAGAGCCCCTCTCCGTCACCTACGGCCTGGGCATCGAAGAACATGACCAGGAAGGAAGGCTCATTACCGCCGACTTCGGAAGCCACTACCTTCTCTGCTGCTATACTCCCAACAGCCAGCGAGGACTGGCGCGCCTTTCCTACCGCATGACCTGGGAAGAAGCTATGAAAGAATACATGACAAAACTGGCCGCCGAAAAACCGGTGATTCTCTGCGGCGACCTGAACGTGGCCCACGAAGACATCGACATCGCCAACCCCGCCTCCAACCATAAAAATGCCGGCTTCACCGATGAAGAAAGAGGCCGTATGACAGACCTCCTTGCCGCCGGCTTCACCGACTCCTTCCGTCACCTTCACCCCGACGAAAAAGACGCCTACTCCTGGTGGAGCTACTTTGCCAAAGCCAGAGAAAGAAACGTGGGATGGAGAATCGACTACTTCCTCGTCTCCAGCGTATGGAAAGACCACATCAAAGGCGCCTCCATCCACTCCGATATCCTGGGCAGCGACCACTGCCCGGTGGAACTGGACCTGGAATGCTGATATGAAAAAAGACCGCTGCGGCGGTCTTTTTTTGCGGGCAAGGGATATAGCCGCCTGCCGGCGAAAATTGTGTCTGCTTTCGCTCAAAGGGCGGCAGCCCCTTAGCCACTTCAAAGGGGAATGCACGTTTTTTGGCAAGGGTCCTCACTCCATTTGACCTGCCCACCCCGAACGAGACTGGGTGGCGAGCGCCTATATACTCTCTTGCGCCCCACTGCTTGTCAGGGGGGAGAGGGCCACGCAGTGGCGAGGGGGGGATTGCCGAAGGCACGCCGATAGCCGAAAGCCAGAAGCTGAAAGCCGATAGCCAGCAGCCAGCAGCCGGAAGCCGTCAGCCGATAGCGGACAGCGGATTATTTATCACTCATACATCTTCTTATAGTAATTCTGATACTCTCCACTTACGATTTCCTGCCACCAGGGCTTATTCTCCAGGTACCAGCGGATAGTCTTCTTGATGCCATCAGCAAATTTCGTTTCCGGAAGCCATCCCAGTTCTTTATGGATCTTTGCGGGGTCAATGGCATATCTCCGGTCATGTCCTTTTCTATCCTTCACATAGGTGATAAGACTTTCCGGTTTTCCCAGTTCCTTGAGGATAAGTTTGACAATGTCGATGTTTGCCATTTCATTATGGCCGCCGATATTGTAGACCTCCCCTACGGTACCTTTATGGATGATCAGGTCGATGGCCTTGCAGTGATCCTCCACATAGAGCCAGTCCCTTACGTTTTTCCCATCCCCATACACCGGAAGGGGCTTATCTTCCAGAGCGTTCATCATCATGAGGGGTATCAGCTTTTCCGGAAACTGGTACGGTCCGTAGTTATTGCTGCAGCGGGAAATGGTCGCTGGCAGGCCGTAGGTACGATGGTAGGCGCCCACCATAAGATCCGCTCCTGCCTTGGAGCTGCTGTAGGGAGAGCTGGTATGAAGAGGCGTCTTTTCCGTGAAGAAAAGATCCGGTCTGTCCAATGGCAGATCCCCATATACCTCGTCGGTGGATACCTGATGGTACCGGCCGATGCCATACTTCCTGCAGGCATCCATGAGGACGGAAGTACCGATAATATTCGTTTCCAGGAAAATTTCCGGATTCAGAATGGACCGGTCCACATGGGATTCCGCCGCAAAATTCACCACCACATCCGGATGCTCCTCTTCAAAGAGGCCATATACGGCATCTCTGTCGCAGATATCCATCTTCACAAAGCGGAAATTCGGTTTATCCATCACAGGTGCCAGAGTAGACAGATTTCCCGCATAAGTCAGCTTGTCCAGACAGATGATGCGATAGTCCGGATACTTCTTCATCATATAAAAGATAAAATTGGATCCAATAAATCCGGCGCCGCCAGTGATTAGGATAGTCATCCCAGCACTCCTTATATATTCCAGCATACCACCTGTATCCCCCTGTACTCAACTGCTACAAGAGAGATAGATAACAGAAATCTATTATAAAAGAGGCTGCTCCCTCCTGTGCACTCATCAGGGAAGCATATCAGACAGCACCGAGACAGCCTACGATTCTTGCAGATTTGAAGACTCATCTCATTCGGTTTGTTTTTTATCTCTGCAACATGAAGCTTCATCCTGCCCTTTCAAAGGGATTCTTCATTTCCTGTTGTTATCCCTATTGTACAGATTAATGCTGCACCAGTCAGCAAATAATCGGATATCCCTGATGGATAAAGAATAAAATCCCATCAACTTTGAAAAGTATTTCATAGTTGATGGGATTTTTCATTTCCCCATTTTAAAGGTAGCACCACAATTCTGACAGCGGTTATTGAAAACTGTCATTTTCCCACAGTTTGGGCATTTTGTTCCACGTCCGCCTTTTCCGCCATTCGGTGCAAGAATCATTTCATATCCACATTTCGTGCATTTCCGACCGGTGAGGGTTTGAAAAAAAGTAAGTCTTCCACAGTTTGGACACATTTTCCCAGCCATTCTAATCGCTC
>ULTZ01054526.1_pt1 | contig 24825 bp, 24 predicted proteins | sample 1957981 | NCBI WGS metagenome assembly ULTZ01 (sample SAMEA4835745, study PRJEB28245) | human gut metagenome | biome: gut microbiome; material: fecal sample | place: Denmark | collected 2008
CTCCTGGTTCGTCGCTTCCCGCAGCAAGGATGCCCAGGTCAATGCAGAGAGACACGAAAAGGGTACGCTTATCGCTTCAGGATTTATTGCAGGCGGCGCCCTGATGGGTGTTGTCAGCGCCATCCTCAAGTTCGCGAATGTGGATCTGTTCCTGACTTCGTGGCACGCAGAGTATGGTGAAGCTGTTGCGCTTCTTCCTTATATAGGTATCATCGCGTTCATTATCGGGGTCGCGATGAAGGTCAATGAGAAAAAACAATTACAATAACGAGATATGGAAAAGATATTGGACAGATTTCTGAGATACGTCGCCATCGACACTCAGTCAGATGAAAATTCGGAGTCACAGCCAAGCGCTGCCAAGGAACTGGATTTGCTGAAATTGCTCTGCAAGGAGCTGAACGATATGGGCGTGGAGGCTACCCTGGACGAGTACGGCTACGTCATGGGCTCGATCCCATCCAACATTGACAAGAAAGTTCCTGCCATAGGCTTCATCGCGCACGTGGATACGTCTCCTGACGCGTCCGGAAAGGATGTCAAGCCGCAGATCATCAAGGACTACGACGGTGGAGACATCGCATTGAAAGGTGTGCCGGGCCTGTTCCTGAGGCCATCCGAGTTCCCTGAGCTGCTGGCTCACAAGGGCCAGACCATCATCACCACTGACGGCACCACGCTGCTCGGAGCTGACGACAAGGCCGGTGTGGCGGAGATCATGAACGCGGCGCAATACATCATGGAGCACCCTGAGTTCAAGCATGGCGACATCAAGATCGGTTTCACTCCGGATGAGGAAATCGGCCGCGGCGTCGTGAAGTTCGACGTGAAGCGCTTCGGTGCCGACTATGCCTACACGATGGACGGCGGCGAAATCGGTGAGCTGGAGTTCGAGAATTTCAATGCCGCTTCCGCCAAGATCCACATCCAGGGGCGCAATGTCCACCCGGGTTACGCGAAGGACAAGATGAAGAATGCCATCCTTATCGGTATGGAGTTCAATGACTTGCTTCCTATCGGCCAACGTCCTGAGATCACCGAGGGCTATGACGGATTCTTCCACATCATCAGTTTCAAGGGCTCGGTAGAGGAGGCTGATTTCAGCTACATCATCCGCGACCACGACCGCAAGAAGTTCGAGGAAAAGAAGGAGCTTATAGGTCAATGTGTCAATTTCATCAATGTCAAATACGGTGAAGGCACTGCCACTCTGGAGGTCAAGGACCAGTACTACAACATGCGTGAGCAGGTGGAGCCATACTATTTCATTGTCGAAAAGGCTGTCAAGGCCATGGAGATGGCAGGCATCAAGCCGAAGATTCAGCCTATCCGCGGCGGCACTGACGGAGCGAACCTTTCATTCAAAGGCCTCCCATGCCCGAACATCTTCGCCGGCGGCCTGAACTTCCACGGCAAGATGGAGTTCGCCCCTCTCGAGAACATCGAGAAGGCCTCCGAAGTAGTCCTGAACATCATCAAGCTGTTCGCGAAGTAGGGATACGGAAAGTCATTAGACGCATCTACACGACCTCAGCGTGCCACCATAGGTAATTACTGAACCAATGAGCATACCTGCAAGTTGGCAAATTCATATGTAACAAATTAATATACAACCACTTACATACCCTAAAAGCAAAATGCAAAGATGCTCATCACCCTATTTTTTTAGGGGAGTGAGCATCTTTTCGCATTAGCTCAAATGCTCATAACCGCCTACTCATCAATGCATTACAACTACCATTACAGCATTAGCATTATGCTCATTGGTACCATAATTCCGCCGCCGGGTGACTATTAGCAGCATTTTCCTATAGAACAACACTCGCGCATATCGGGTATAACTCTTTGCTTATTTCAGCATATTCAAGAAGAAAGGAAACAAAAGAGCTGACTCATAGTTTTTATTTCTTTTTGACAATGTAAATGATATTGAAGACGCATCTGACAAATAATAGTCAAACACAAGAAAAACATCTTATATATTGTACAATGTAAATATTGTATCTATCTTTGTGAAAAAGAACTACAAAATGACTTTTGATAAAATATTGGATGACGGAAGGCTCTGGGCAGTACGGTACGATGAAAAAGAACAAAACTGCTTCGATGAATTGTTTGACCGGTGGTATGACATGCAGTGGCTGAAGTCATTCTTCACAGATAATCTTTCGGATTTAAGCGCCTACTTCCACATCACAGATGTATATAAGGCCATAATGGAAACAATAGAGGATGCATCCACTTTGGAATGCCTGATGCTGGACATAAGTCCGGACGCAAACCTAAATACACTTTTCAGACATCTTGAAAACAATAGATTCTCAGAAATGACATTAGGAAAAGAGAAAGCGAGAGGAAAAAGCATCCACAAACATTCTTCTTGGTTAAGGATATATGCAATCAAAATTGAAGACGGCATCTACGTAGTAACCGGAGGAGCAATAAAACTGACGGCTACGATGTCTGAAAGAACACACACTCTCGCGGAACTGGCTAAAATGGTGATGGTTAGAAATTATTTCATTGACAATGGCGTTTTTGACAAAGAAGGATTAAATGATTATATAAACCATGAGCAAGGCAACTGAATTTTTGAACAATAACCAATCTGCAACCCCTTCAAAGTGGAGGGAAGCGGCTGAATGGAGAAGAAAGAATGAGAAATGGCTGAAATATGCCAGAGTCATAACGATGAAAACAATGCAAGCTATGGATAAGCAGTCTGTCACTCAGTCCATACTTGCCAAGCGGATGGGATGTAGTCAACAATATGTTTCCAATCTGCTCAAGGGGAGTTCTAACATGACATTGGAAACGATATCACGCATAGAAACAGCGCTCAACATTGACCTCATCGGATCCGCACTGGGCGGCTTGGTCGATGGATATGACTCTGCCGAAAGTTCATCGCGCACGTGCTATCTGAATGATGTGGAACAACCTGCACTTGCGCATTTCGAAGAACGCACTGATAATCAATAAGTTACGCAAGAACCAGAAAGCCAGGTTACCCGAAAAAACAGGTAACCTGGCTTTCACATTATTTACTAATTCTCTATAAATCAATATCTTCCACGATTAGGCAAAAGTCAGGTTGTTCTGAAAATTTCACACTCATAATATCACTGGACAGACACTATAACAGTTCGGAGAAAATACACCAGACAACTAGCACAACCGCCAATATCGAAACTATGGTACTGATCAGACATCCGGATAACGACATCTTGCCACGCAGGACAGACGCCACATCACCCAAGAATCCGCTAAATACATTCTTCAGCAAATACAGAATCAGGCCTATTACAAAAATAATCACAAACCATAGTGGAACACCTTCAACCATAATTTTTCATCTGTTTTCAAACATTGACTCTATCCGACTCAATGATTCATCATACTCCGCAATCTCTATTTTCTTCATCTCTGCGTCAGGGAAGATATTGTTCAACTCGTTCAACTTCTTCTCGACACCATCTAACTTCAATTTGATTTCCTGAAGCGACTTCATCTTGGCATCAATAGCCTCCTTCAATTCCTTCTTTGCCGAAACCTGGAACACTCTCAACTTGGAATGCTCCATTTGCAGCGCATTCAATTCTGACTCAACGAGCTGAACCTCATGCTTTTGCACACTACTTTTCTCTTTCAGCCCTTCCATTGCAGAAATAAAGGCATCATAGTCCGACAGACTGTCACCAACATTGTCGGCAATGATCCCGCTTAAACCGGAAACCGCCTGAGAAGCAGTCTTTATGGCAAAAGAGGAAGGATTTGTAATCAGAATTACTAACGATTGGGACTTTATGGATTGACCTAAAACCTTAATCGACTTGTCTGCAATCATTGCTTTGCGCGAATTTCTCACAGCCGAGAAGATTTTATTTTTCAAATCATCCACAAGAATCTTTCTGTTATGAGAAAGGATACGATTCAATGGGACCGACGGGCCAATGACATGCGAATAAGCAGATAAAGTACGGAACGTATCTTTAAGCATATTCAGGTACTCTTCGTGTTTTTTGGCCTTCAACTTGCCATCCTTAGCCCAAGGAGTCGCCTTCTTGAAGAATGTTGACTGTTCTGCCTTTTGAGATAAAGGATTCCTGAGATCCACATTGGCAGATAATTCCGATGGAAGATTCCGTACAACGATTCGCAGCAATAAAGACAATTCCTCTCCTGCCCTAGACAACAGACAATTACAGTTCTCTGAATTCCGATCTTCGGCATAACTGATTTTAGCCTCAAGGAACATAAGAAGGACTCTGATCATTGACGCAAATATCTCCTTCAAATCGCGCTTGGTTTTCTCATCTTCCGCCATTTCAAGCGCGTGTTCCAAAGAACGCACAATGCCCTCAACGGACATCGACACGGCCTCAGGAGAATCAACCGTCTCTACAATCAGTCTCAAATCACTGATAACCAAGCCATAAGGCTCTGACAGATTGCATTGCACAGAACTGAGCCATTCCTCCTGGGCTTTCAAACCTCGTTCTTCCTTCAAGTCGCTGACCTTATTTTCAAGTCCGGCTGACAATTCTGACAATGCATGGCCTGTAGCGGAGGATGCCTTTTGCGCAGCATCCACCACCTTCTGAGCCCCATCCGCCAGCTTTTTAAATAATGCAGACATAATTAGCAATTAAAACTTATAATCGCTTACCCCCAAACCTTTAATCTTTAGTTCAGGAAGCGATTCGTTTTCTTTTTCCGGTTCAATGTGAGCCTTAATTGTATCCGCAATAGTTTTGCAAACCGCCATTCTGCGTGGATCATGACAAATCAGGCTCCATGCAATACGCAAGACAAGCCCATTGACATTATCTCGATTCTTCAATTTTCTGATGAAAAGCCCCGAACTGTTCGACTGGTGGTATCTCTGCCTGTCACAACTGACGCCAAACTCGTTTTTCAAATTGGCTTCGATTTCAGAAAGAAGCCGTCTCAGTTTCTCCTTGTCTCGAACAAGCAAATCCGGCGCATCAAAACTTTCATCGCCTTTAGGTCCACCATATCCGAAATGAACTTGCGTGGGATATTCCGGTTCATTTGCACCACTCGCTGCAAGCATTGCGATCACCCAGCTACCTTCTCGACTGGACAATCTTTCTATGTCAGACAAAAAGATCGGATAGTCCGGATGAATATGGTTCGACGAATTAGAATAAAAAGAGAAATATGGATGAGACCGTCCTATTTCACGTCCCACATAATTAAATCCACCGATCTTCGCAAGATAATATGCAAAATGTCCTATTATAGGATCCGCCACATTTGAAGGAGCCACTATTGTAACTAATGACCCCCTATCAATTACGCATCCATATTTAGTATTTACATAGAAAGCCTCCACCGCAAGTTTATCCTGTGGCAATCTATCCACCGGCACTGTAGCTGCAACATTGATAAACCTGAAATCCGAACTGCTCTCTACAGCCTCAAAGACATCGTTTTCCTTCATTTTCATTCGGGCCTGAACATCCACAAGAGAAAGAAACTGAGGCATAATCTGATAACCCGTATAGCGGTCGAGAACGCGTTCAAACGCATTATGCAATTTCAGTTTATTCTGATCCAACGCCTCGCTATGGCGCTCATCTTCAAGAACTTCGACAAAGCCCGAGCCAATGAGACCTGCCGGCACTGCAAATATGGCAATCCCCAGTAATCCGACTATCGAAGCAATGACTTGACCGCCAACGGTCGCCAATGGAAAATCCGCAATCTTGCCAGGATCACCTAAATACTTAGCGAATGCCCAGACAAGAGTTTGCCACCCATTTTCACAAAGCTCCGGCTGCGCATCATGTTCCGCATAATACAAAAGGAATGAAAGAATTACCGTCAGTATGCACAAAAACATCAGGCTTATGGAAAGCTCTTGCTTTTTTGCTATTATGACCTTGCCTAAAATCCGAAAAGATTTCATATACCGGAATATGCGGAAAAGCCTTGCGATTCTAAGAATCTTAAGCGCCGCAACCGGTATCTTCATACAGAAGCTTAAATAAAACGGATATGTCGACAAGCAATCAATTAGCCCGTAAAAGCTAAAGCAATAGCGCACGCGCCCCCAGAATCCTGCATATTTCGGATTGACAACATCTGCCACCCATATACGTAAAGTAACTTCAATTGTAAAGACCACTGTAGTAAACACGTCCACAAATCTAAGGACCCCACCATATTGTTCGGAAACGCCCTCAAATGTTGACAGAAATATCTCCAGCGAACTTATCAGAATCAGCGCAATTATCACCCAGTCAACGACATTGTGCCATTTCTTCGTATGCAGATTATCATCAAAAACGCAAGCAAGGTCTTTTTTAAAGGCTTTACACTTTTCACGCATCTTTTCCTCCCGCCCCATACTACTTGTTCAGTTTACCAGTAATGGCCTTCACTATAAATCCGCCTATTTTCCTTTCCAAACCTTGTTTGGTCATCGGAACTCCCGTTGTTCGCACAATTTTTTGTTTCAATCCCGTGATCCCCAAAGCGCGCTTCCACGAGAATGACAAACCTGGAATTTTCATATATTACTTTCTGGTTACTTTCTGGCTCTTTCTCTCGCAAGACTCGCTTTCGCCGAATCTATTTGACGTTTATACGATTCTATCTGCCTGTCGTGAGATGCAGCACGATCTATCTTGGTTTTACGATACGATGCTTTTGACGATGGTGAGGATGCGCTTTTTACAAGACTGGCATAGCGCTCATTATCACTTTTTTTAGCCTCTTTTTCCTTCGCCATTCTTGCACGAAGATCAATAATTAATTTTTTGTAATATTCTACACTCATATCAGTTTAATATTATCTGTATTCGCCTTTCTTACAACCATTTTTTTCACATTCAGCATTAAATGCAGACAACGTCTTTTCGTCCTGAGAACCTGATGTATAATATCGATGCCCCGTTACGTCTGTGTAACATACCTGCGCATATAGCCCGAACACTGTATCAAACTCCTTTTCTACAGATTTTATCTTTTTATTGCCGGATATGCTGATATCTCCACCAGAGTCTGCTCTTCTGACAGATGCAAGAGTCTTATCTCCAGGCAACTGTGTCTTCACCGGTTCTTTCCGCATATAACTATAATACAAACCAAGCCTTAGATACGGGAATCTCTTATTGAATTCTTTCTGAAGAGTAGCAATTTTCTTATTTCCGTTTACAGAAAGTTCCGTCACGGTTTTCGTAGTAGTCTTTGCTGCAGTTTTAGTGGTTTCCTTTGCTGTAGTAGTCTTTTTCGCAGCCGTCTTGGATGTGGCGGTTTTCTTTGCAGTCGATGTTTTCTTCGCTGCGGTTTTAGTCGTTGTTTTTTTAGTCACAGGCATAGTTCAGTTATTTAAGGATTATTTTTCGGACATACAATTAAGCCGGAAGCCCAGAATAGACCTCCGGCATTAACAGGTTAGCAATTATTTTCCTGCCGCTACAAGTGTAACCTTGTCGTCTGCAAGTTTTGTATCGCTGGAATTAGATACTTGAACACCAATACCCCAAGCCGCAGCAAACTCGGTCTCAAATTTTCCGACAGTCTTGTTTCCACCGACTACTAATTCTCCACCTTTAGCGCCTTCAGAGCGAAGGCTTCCAAGTGTAGCCTCATCATCAGCCATAGCACCTCTACAAGTTACGCTCTTGTAAACACGCAATGAGCTTCCGAAATTCTTTTTGAAATTAGCCTTAAGGGTCTTGACCTTCATGCGGCCATCAATTCTCAATTCTGCCATGATTTTAAAATTTAAGTTATTCAACAATAATAAATTCTGTTCTACGATTTGCTTCTCTATCATTAGGATCTACCGGCTCACTGCTACCCTTACCCTCATATGAAAGTCTGGAGCCGTCAACTCCCTGAGAAATAAGGAAATCAACAGCAGCTTTCGCACGCTTTTCAGAAAGTTTCTGATTGTGCTCCGCATTACCTTCGTCCGATGTATGTCCCTTAATAAGAAGTTTCAACTGCGGATTCTTAATCAGCACATTAGCCAAGTCATGCAGTGCAAACTTTGCTTTGTCGTTAAGTTCATACGAATCCGCCTTAAACTGAGCCGCATTGAAGTTCTTAGCGATTTCCTCAACCTGCTGTATATAAACAGTATCTACCCTTACTACCGTAACAGTATCTTTTTGAATCACAGTCACAACTTCCGGTTTTTTGTTCCATTTCATCAAAAGGAAGAGAAGAAGCAATACAGCACAAGCGATAAGTGCCAACAACGGCCAGATATTCTTTTTCTTAGTCTTTGGCGCACTCACTTTCACAGGAGTCTCCGGTTGGATGAATTCCAAATAATATCCACCCTTCTTTCCGAACCCTTTCTCAACATTCTCCATCTTGGAGACAACAATGCCATACTTAACTGCGTGCTTGACAAGTCTTTCATAACTTGGTTTAGTCCACATAGAGACAACTGCAACCTTAAGTCCATCCGCCATTGTCAAAAGGCAATCCTCATCGGCGAAATAACCGTTCCAGTTAATATGGTCCATCTGTGCCTGAATCTCGCTCAATGTCTTGAAATTGTGTTTCACTCCCGAATCAGGATTGAGAGAATCAGGAAAAGCTTTCTTAAGGTCATCTAATGTAGTTTCCGGATGCAAGGTCATATAAGCATGCATGATTCCAAGCGCCGTCCTATTCTGAGCTTTGCCGTAAACTTTAACTTTTACATCCATATTTAGCTATTTATTATTAAGGAAATCAATCAGTTTACTTCCCATTTGCCTAGTAGTCCAGTTAGAATCGAATTCAAAACCAGTTGCAGAGGATATGCTCCTCAATGCTTCTTTAGTATTCTCATATGTGCGATAAGTATCAATGTGGCCATTGTCTTTTTTGACAATCACATAATTATCCACGTGAGCTTCACTGCCTTCACCAAATTCTTTAATCAACCTGGCTCCAAACTGCTGAGTATTCCATGACGGATCATACTCAAATCCCTTAGACTCTGCTATCTCGCGTAACGAGCCTTTCACATTGTCATAATTACGGAACACCTCGATTGCGCCATCATCTTTCACTGAGACAACGTACTCACCATAAATTGCTGATTTCTTTGCCATAATTTATAATGTATAATTATTTCTGTCTTGATGTATAATTATTTCTGTCTTGCAGCCTCACCGATAGTCAGGCTGTTGTCACATAGTTTCTTATTGTTGAAATCCGCAATCTGAACATTGACCCCAAAATGATCCTTGAATGTTTTTTCCGCATCCCCGACTTTCATGCTGGCTTTAATCTTAAGAGCACCAGCCTTAGTTTTCAAGTCAGTTTTAGTCGACACTTTATTGAGTTGAGCAAGGGTCAGTTCTCCATCAGCAATCACCTGTCCTTTATAGACACGAAGTGAAAGACCGAAGTTCGCTTTGAAATTCTTACAAAGTGTTTTGATTTTTGTCTGAGGCTTAATTTCAAAGTCCGCTGCCTTGAAATTATCACCTATTTTCTGCAACAGGTTACCTAATCCCATAATAGAGAGTGTTTTTATTAGTTGTTATTATACGCAAAAAAGGACACGAACATTATTGTTCTTGTCCTCTTATCAGGTCTTAGACTACCTTCCTTATGAACAAGCAACAATGCTCATGTCCAGATATCGGGTATATGATTATATACAAACACGATACGGGACACAAGCGTTGTCACTGCCCGCCGATAAGGATCAAAGTGTCTAAGTTTGATAAGAAGGCGGAAACGTTGAAACGCTCTATGTCTTTATTTGCACTCCCTGTGGGGAGGGAGATGCCACAAATATATAAAATAGTTTCAACAATTCAATCAATGTGTCAATGAATTTCAGTCAGCATTGTCCGGAGCCAATTGCGTTCCCGTCAATGCTGCTGCAAAGTTCCAAATTAGTCCATTTTCATGAAAGCTTTTTTTAGTCCTTGTTAGTCCTTGATTTGGAAATATGGGAGAATGGGAATAATTTTACATCGGATCAATTTGGAGACAACACTATGAACAACGAATCTGCAGAAATCATTGAACTGAAAAAGAAGATTGAAGAATCTGTAGAACGGGTTATGCACACACCGGCAGATTTCGATTTTCTGAGCGGCGCGATATGGGAACGGATTCGGGAATACATCAGCCCCACGACATTGAAAAGGACCTGGGGCTACTTGGATGGGGTGAAGCAAATCCGCTATTCGACACTGGAGATCCTGTCCCGATTCGCAGGATTCAAGAGTTGGGACAATTATCTGGCGGAACGGAAAATTTCGTCGGAGCAGAATTCGAACATCGTCACGAAAGGAGTTGTCAATGCATCTGAACTTGCTGAGGGAGACACCGTGTCCGTAGAGTGGGCACCGAACAGGCGGGTGAGTTTCAAGCATCTGGGAAGCTGCCGTTTCGAAGTGACCGAGTCCGTCTGGTCGCATCTCGATGTAGGAGACACTGCATCAGTAATGCTGTTCGTAATAGGTGAACCTCTGTTGCTGAGCGACTTGAATCATCGCGGAAAGACCGGGCTGACGTACCTCTGTGGCGGCAAGGGCGGACTTACTGTGCTGAGAACAAACGATTTGGCATCGGACCTCTCGAGAACATCGAGAAGGCCTCCGAAGTAGTCCTGAACATCGTCAAGCTGTTCGCGGAGTAGGGATACGGAAAGTCGACGCAGCAACACGACCTCAGCGTGCCACCATAGGTAATTACTGAACCAATGAGCATACCTGCAAGTTGGCAAATTCAGATGTAACAAATTAACATACAACCACTTACATACCCAAAAGCGAAATGCAAAGATGCTCATCACCCTATTTTTTTAGGGGATTGAGCATCTTTGCGCATTAGCTCAAATGCTCATAACCGCCTACCCATCAATGCATTACGACTGCCATTACAGCATTAGCATTATGCTCATTGGTACAATAATTCCGCCGATAGGATGCTTTTCAGTCAGCGCCTCAGCCTTTCTGAGCGGGAACTATCTCCTCTGAAGTCGGGCCTTTCTCCGTAACATCTTCCTGCTCTGATTTTTCTGGCGCACCTGCGCCGCCATCGGCTTTCCGAGCTGTTTTCTCAGCCTCACGCGCTGCTTTCTCCGCCTCACGGGCAGCCTTTGCGGCGGCTTTGAGGTCGTCGCGCTCCTTTTGTTTCAGGTATGCGGCCTTGTATTTCTCGAGACGGGCATTCTCCTTCTCCTCCCTGGCTTTCAGGGCCTTGAGCTGTTTCAGCTTCTTCGCACGAAGTTTGGCAGCTTTCTTATCCGCGGCTGCCTTGGCTTTGGCTGCATCCAGGCTGTCGAGCCTTGCCCATTTGGCTTCACGGGCAGCTATCTTCGCCGCACGGATGGAATCACGCTGCGCCTTCTTCAACGCGGACGGATCCAGCACAGGAGCATTGACAGAAGACGAATCAGAAGACATTGACAGAGAATCAGTTGCGACCTTTGTCGAATCCGCGACAGACGGGAGGGACGTTCCGAGCGAGTCCGCAGGAGAGAGTGACAATGAATCCTGCGCCACGGACAGCGAGTCGCCAGCTACCGTCAATGAATCTGAGGCAGCGGCCTTAGCCTGTGCGGCAGCCTTCCTGCGAGCCTCTGCATTGGCCTTGGCCACCTTGCCCTCGCGGATCTGCTTCATTATGCCCGGGATGTAACCAGGATAGTATCTGTCTGTGTATTCGAAAGTTGCACGCGGACGGGCCGAATATGAACTGCGCTCCGATGCACGCAGAGAGAGCGGGGTAATGTCCTGTTTGCCGCGAGGGCACGCATCTATCTGCCAGTCAAAGCCCTTCAGCACACGTTCATCACGCGTCATCTGAGCCACCGGATAGCCATCGTTTTTCGCGGCATCGAAGTAATAGACCTTGTCCAGCTCACCGTTCAGGAACCGCGCAGAGAGCATTTTCGCCGCACTCTTGTTCACGGTCGCATAGACGCTGTCCTCCTGCAGATAGAAAACGGCATTCGCCTCGCCGAGAGCATCGAATCGTGTCAATGCCCCGGTAGTGTCGAAGTAGGCGAGCATTTCCGTTGCCCTGATCTGGTCGAAGCACAACGAGTCTTCTTTCACGATGATGAAGGCGTTGGACATCAGGCTGGCCTTCTGCATGGCCCTGTCCTTGATCACCGCATAGATGCTGTCGGCAGAATACTGCCTGTTGCCCTCATTCCAGACAAACGGCTTCTCATACATTCGGACCAATGAATCCAAGTCATTGTAAACCAATGAGTCACAAGCGAGCTGTATATCTTTGCGGAACATCTTCACGTTCTTGATGGCCGTGATGAAATTCAGTCTCGTGGAGTCCTTCGGTGCGGAAAGCGAGTCTGCGGCCACTGTCAATGAATCTGTTGCATTTGCGAGCGAATCTGCCGAATGCGAGAGCGTGTCAGCAACATGCGAAAGGGAATCGGACGCATGAGCGAGCCTGCCGGCCGGTTTCTGAAGCGCACCAGCTGCCGTGCCGAGCGATGCGAGCGCGTGAGAAACAGAATCTGCCTCAGAGGCATGTGCACCAGCCGCCATCGCGGTCGAATCCTTAGCCGAGGTCAATGTCTTGACTGTTAATGAGTCTGACGGAGCGCCATCTGCCCCCTCCGCTGCATCAATCGCCTTATCACCATTCTCTCCGGAAGCCTCAGCCGACTCAGAAGCCTCAGCCGCCTCCGTAACATCCGAAGACTTAGATGCATCACTCTCGGAAGCCTCGGCCTCAGAAGCACCAGCCGCCCCCGAAGTCTCCGCAGCCCCTCCTGCAGCAGCCTCAGCACCGGTCTCCTCCGCCTGCTTCTTGTTAGGCTTAGGACGGTTCGGGTCATTCTCCATCGCCTTTGCCGCAGCTTCAGCCGCCTCCTTGGCCGCCTTCTGACGATAAGCCTGAACAGCATCCACCGCCAGATCCTCCATGCGGGACTTGGAATTTTTTATCTCAGATTCATTGACCTGAAACACCATATAGGTACGCGCGAAAATGGTATCAGCCCCGAAATAGACCGTATCAGGCTGGTCCTCAGCATTTTTCATCACGCCGATCACCGCCGGGTCCCTCGTCAGCTTCACCTCGGACAACGAATCCGTATAGAAAATCCGCCCGGCCAGAGCCGAAACATCACGCGTAGTGTCAGTCACCTGCGCATTGCCGAGCAGCTCGATATTCTTAGATGACCTATAATAATATAAGGAGTCCGCCCAGCCTTCCTGAGTATCACTCATGCCGTGGACATTGTTCCGGAACAGGAAAATCTCACGTCCGCGGTCATACCAGCCGCCATTGGCCGAAAGCATATTGTCATCCTGCCAGGTATCCGTGTCGAACCCGAACGTCGCCACATTGGTCCTGGCATCATAGACGATGGTAGTGGACTTCACGAACACCGAATCCGTGAACATATTCACCCTGTCATTGAACGTGAACGTCCTTATCTTGGAATCGTAAGTACCTGTGCGGCTTTCGATTATCTGCCCCTCGGCATCCTTCATCGAACCGCCGTTGAAGAAAACAGCCACACTGTCCTTCGTGTTGTAGTCCAGATGCTCTGTACGCAGCACATTCCGGTCCTTGTCCTCGAGCTGCACCAATGTACCCCTGAACTCAGCCAAGTCCCTGTCAATGTAATAAGTCAGCCTGTCTCCCGTCAGCACCGTCTGGTCCTGAAGAATCTTCACATTGCTGATGGCGTAGATTTCATTGGAACTCATATTCCAGAGCGCCGTATCACAGATGAGATAAGTATCATTGTGCAGAAACCTCGCCGGGCCCGTCACCTTTCGGTAATCGACGCCGTCCTTCTCGATAAGCTCCATGGACTGTGCGCTCAGAAGACGAACGAGCGAGTCCTTCTGACTGCCATTTTCCTGTGCAGACAGACTTGTCAATGTCGAGAGAACCGTAACGACAGATATGAAAAGCTTACGGAAATTCATTGACACTCAATATCTTACTTTTCAGCCGCCTCGGACGCGCACTGAGCCACTATCTTGTTCCAGCCCTCACGAGAGAAATTGCAGTCCTTGAACAGCGGGTCGATAGTGATATATGTCGTCTTTATCTTGCTGTCAATGAACTCGTCGATAGCCTCATTCTGCTTCTTGACCTTCGCCTCGTCCAGCAGCTCGCTGTAGTCATTCTCGAACGAAGCCGTATGGGACGGGATGATCTTGTCCACGCGGATTATCTTATACACAGTATTACCGCTACGGCCCTCATTGTCAAGAGATTCCACAGGCTCGGATATCTCCCCTTCCTTCAGATTCTTGATGGCAGCATAGTCCTGAGGCTTCAGCTGGTCGATCTCAAAATACGCGGAACCGGTATTCGGGTCAGCCATCTGGCCGCCATTGGTACGAGTCTGATTGTCCTGAGAATAGAACTTCGCCGCAAGCTCGAAAGTGACAGCCTTGTTCTGGATTTCAGTCTTGAGCGAGTCGAGCGTCTTGAACGCCTTCTGCCTGTCAGTATCCGTATAGACCGGCTTCATGAGAATATGGCGGGCATTGAACATATCCCCCTTCTTCTCGAGCACCTCGATAATATGGAAGCCGTCCGGCGTCTCCACAATCTGGGAAATCACACCAGGCTTGAGCGACATCGCCGCATCAGAAAATGCCGGCCAGAAAATCGACTTCGACGCAAGCCCCAGTTCGCCGCCCTTCCTCGCGCTGCCCGGGTCTTCAGAATAGATACGGGCCAATGTAGAGAATTTCTCACCGTTGATAATTCGCTCACGTATGCTCAGCAGCCTCTCCTTCACCGCAAGATTCGCAGCCTCGCGGTCCGGATAGATACAGATCTGGCTCAGCTGATACTTCACCGGAACCATAGGCAGGTCCGCGGCATCAGTCTTGGAAACATACTCCTTCACATCGTGCGGAGTCAGCTCAGGCACCGCCGAAGCGATCTGAGACTGCATCTGCTGGGTAAGCGACATATCCTCAAGCTGCTGCTTCCATTCCTGACGAAGTTTATACATCGGCTTGCCGTAGGCCTTCTCCACATTGTCATCACCCCCGAGCTGAGTACGCATCTGGTCGATACGCTGCGCCAGAGTGCTTGACACCATCTCCTGGTTCACCGTGAGAGAATCCACACGCGCCTGCATCAGAAAAAGCTTCGACTCGAGCATACGCTCCAGCTGCTCGCAACGCATATTCCTGTCGGAATACATCCCCTGCATACGCATATACAGAATCTCCTGCTCCAGTTCCGACAATGAAATCATCTCATTGCCCACGACAGCTATTGTCTTGTCAATGAGCCCATTACCATATTTCTGGGCATTGAGTGGCATCTGCGCCGAAGCCAACACCGCAACCACAGCTGCTGCAAGTTTCAGTATATTCTTCATAATCAATAAATCATCATTTTATAACGAAAGCGCCTTGAGCGCGCGCATTCTCTAACAAGTCCCGTTCCAAACCTGAAATCAAAGCCTGTTTTCTGGTACTCAGGAGAATATCTTTTATCTGTTCCCTATAATATTCCACAGGTCCGGTCTGCCCCGCCCTCATCATTTCGTTGATAAAGGCAATGTTCAGATTGCCGCTGCCGTCCGGAATCTCCACCATCCCGTCCTTCATCACCGCCAGCAACGACCCGTAATCCGTCCCGAACTCCTGCGACAGCCTCACCATATTCACCCAGCCTCCGCCGAAGAAGTTATATCTCAATGCAGATGAATACGTCAGGCTGTCACCTTCCATTATATCATCCGCATCAGACGAAAGCAGCTTCTTCTTGATGATGTTCAAGTTCGGCGAATCGGCAGAGATGCAGAGGAACTTCGCCTTGGCAATCGGCAGAGCCAGACGGAAATTCTCAATATGGTCCTCATAGTACTTCTCTATCTGCCCGTCAGTCACAGCCGTATCGAGCCTCTGGTTTATATACTTCTGCTCATAGCGGTACTTCAGCAACGAACGGCGATAGTCCTCCAGCTCCTTGGTGACATTCTTCTCCGACTTGGACAACTCCCTGTCCACCACATCATTGAACACCATATCGGTAGCCCAGGAATTTATGTACTGGAGCGCAAGCCGAGTGCTGTCCTCAGCCGAAATTCCGTCCGGAATGAACGTCGCCAAATCCGTATCATACAGTTTTTCGGACCCCACCTCAGCCACGACCTTGCCGTCACGGACAAACGACATAATCGTCTTGCACGAATTCAACATCGGCAGGACGATTACGAAAAAGCATACGCCTATAATATTCAGGACTCTGCGAGTACTCAAATCTATCTCGAATAATTAGGTGATTCCTTGGTGATAGTCACATCATGCGGATGGCTCTCGAGGTAACCCGCATTGGTGATACGCACGAACTGGGCGCCGCGCAGAGAAGCGATATCCTTCGCTCCCACATAGCCCATACCTGCACGCAGACCACCCACAAGCTGGTAAACAACCTCAGCCACAGCGCCCTTGAACGGCACCTGAGCCACGATTCCTTCCGGAACAAGCTTCTTCACATCCTCTTCCATATCCTGGAAATACCTGTCCTTGGAACCATGCTCCATAGCCTCGAGCGAACCCATTCCCCTGTACGCCTTGAACTTCCTTCCGTTCAGGATGATGGTCTCACCTGGAGACTCCTCAGTTCCGGCAAACAATGAGCCGGCCATAATGGAGCTTGCACCTGCCGCCAATGCCTTCACGATATCACCCGAATAGCGGATACCGCCGTCAGCAATCACAGGCACGCCCGTTCCCTCCAATGCCTTGGAAGCAAGCATCACAGCCGTCAGCTGAGGCATTCCGACACCGGCGATAATACGTGTCGTACAGATGGAACCAGGTCCGATACCGACCTTCACCGCACTCACACCTGCATCTGCCAATGCCTTGGCACCCTCTCCCGTGGCAACATTGCCCGCAACTATCTGTATATCTCTGTTCTTGAACGCCTCGCAAGCCTTGGAAATCACCTCGAGCACACCCACGGAGTGACCATGAGCAGTGTCAATGACGACCGCGTCAGCACCTGCGCTCACGAGCATCTCGATCCGGTCGAGAGTGTCAGACTTCACGCCGACTGCAGCAGCCACGAGAAGACGTCCCTTCGAATCCTTGGAAGCGATAGGATTGTCCTTTATCTTCATAAGGTCCTTATAGGTGATAAGACCTACAAGCTTGTTGTCCTCGTCCACTACCGGAAGCTTCTCCACCTTGCTGCTGCGGAGAATGCCGGTGGCATCCTGAAGACTGATTCCCTTCTTCGCCGTGATCAGATTATCCTTCGTCATCACGTCCGAAACCGGAATCTTCTTATTGTCCTGGAAACGCAGGTCCCTGTTCGTGACAATGCCGATGAGCCTGCCGGCGCAGTCCACTACAGGAATGCCGCCGATATGATGCTTCGCCATAAGGGCCAATGCATCGCCCACAGTAGCCTCAGGACTGATGGTGACCGGATCGTAAATCATACCGTTCTCCGCTCTCTTGACCCTGCGGACCTGTTCGCACTGCTGGTCAATGGTCATATTCTTGTGAATCACACCGATACCGCCGGCACGAGCCATCGCGATAGCAAGATCAGCCTCAGTAACAGTGTCCATTGCAGAAGAAACAATAGGAGTGCAGAGAGAAATATCTCTTGTGAATTTGGTGGAAACATCTACAGCTCTCGGAAGGACTTCGGAGCGTGCAGGAACGAGTAGAACATCATCGAAGGTGAGACCCTCCGGAATTGCTGAATTTACGAACTGCATTTCTAACAAATATATTTTGGCAAATATACGAATTTTTTCAATGAAATTTACATTCCGGACATTTTCAATGCAAGATTCCCAAGATTTTCAGTACCTCATTTCCAGAATTTTCAATTTGGTTCGTTTTTCGATTTGTCGATAATAATGCGTAACTTCGTGGAATTGTCCGACATTTTGCAGAACGCCGCGACTGGCGTGAGCTGATTTTTTCGCGGAATTATACCTCAACAATATGAATACAAGACATATAGCATCACTTTTTCTGGCAGCGTTCATTGCCATTGCCGTGGCCTGCTCGCCGGAGACGACAGTAAAACCTGACGAAGGGAACGGAACCGAACAGCCGGGTAAACCTGGAACCGGAGAAGAAAATCCGGGCGGCGAAGAGAAACCGGGAGAAGGAAGCAAACCTGAAGAAGGCGGAAAACCTGGCGAAGGCGAGAATCCGGGAGGAAGCGAGAATCCCGGCGAAGGCTCGACAGAAGAGACCGTAAACGTGACAGTTCTGAACCCCGGAGCGACAAAGGTGGAGACCAAACCTACCCCGCAGCATCCGGACCTCATCCACAACGAAGAGTACCACGAGTTCTACAATCCCCTTCAGGACTACCTCGATGACTTCGGCAATATCGACTACGTCTGCGCTCAGGGCAAGGGAACGGATTGGCCACGCGTGCTCGACGACTATTCAGGCATCCGCTTCTATCAAAGCACCTCAGCATCGAAGAACGGAGGATACATCCGCGTCCGCGCCCACAACGGAGCCAAACTCCTCAGCGTAACAGTAGGTTCTGCAACATTGACAAAAATCGCCCACTCGGTGGACGGACGTGCGAAAAAGTCAGAGACGAAGAACATTGACGCAGGCGGCTCCTACACGGTCGAAGGCGAATACGACGAAGTCTGCTTCTACTGCATGGGCACGACACAGAGCGAAAGATGGGAGATGAACAGCATCAAAGTCCGCTACCGTGGCGGCTTCATCGAAGAAGACTTCCAGACCGGCATTGAAAAGGAATACGGACCGCTCGTGCGTGTGGATCTGCCTCTGAAAGAAGGCTTTGAGAACGGATTCCCGACGACAGACAAGCCGTCATACGACAAATACGGCCTGACCGCAGGACGCGAAAACCTCCAGTGGAGCACCTGGTTCGGATCATTCTCCTGGCAGAATCCTATTACAGGGAAGCAGAGCGCCCAGCTGCGCATCTACAAGGAAGACCCGGACTATTACGGCCAGTCACAGTTCGGCCACCTGAAAATGGAATACTTCATCGAGAACCTCTCGAAGGTAAGCTTCAGCTACTGGTTCTCCGAGTTCTGGGTATCCGCAACGATTTCCTACTGCGAGTTCGACACCGACGAATGGAAAAATCCGCAGCAGATCGCCCTGAAGAGCTACAGCGACCGCAAGACCAAGCAAAGTTTCACCTACGACTTAGGGGCCAAGGTCAATGCCAAAATCCGCATCCAGATAGACCCGGACAGCGGCCATCCGGACAGCGATCACCACGACCTGATTTTCGACGACTTCATCTTTGAATAAAATTTTTCATTTATACCATATAATGACTAACTTTGCAGGATGTAACTAATCTGACCACTTGATGGTTACTGAAATAATGGAAACTGATAAATAAAAATAATTAACAACAATCATGAAAAAATCAACCAACAATTACGAACGCCCTGAAGTCCAGGTCGTTTACGTAGAAACCGAAGCCGGATTCGCGAGCGAAGGCATTCCAAACATCACAGGAAATGATGTCGTAGAAGAGTCTGATGAATGGATTTAAACAGATTGCCTTATGAAACAATTTTCAAAACTATTCTTTGCAGCCGCAGTCGCCGCATTGGGATTAGCATCTTGCGCTAAAGAAGTTGCCCCAGTAGAAACCCCTAAGGACAATCTCGTAACCGTACACTTCGGCGCCACCGCCGGAATCGAAGGCGCCACCAAAGCCACCCTCACAACTGAGGATGAATTGACATTCACCTCCGCTTGGGAGAATGGGGATGTGTTGAGCGTTAAATACCTTAGCCCTTCCAACGAAGAGAAAATTATTCCAGCCACATGGAATATGGATTCCTTTGAAGCCGCACTTCCGAACGAAAAAGGCGAATGGTATTATCAGGCATGCTATCCTAAGCCAGACGAAAAAGATAACCACATCGACTTTTGCGGCGCTCGCACTCAAAATGGAAATAATTATAACAGCACGTATGATGTTATGATATGTGATCTGTTTTCCGTTGAAGATGCTGGCGCAGGAAAAACTGCCGATGGCAGCAATGTCGTATTCAATATGAAACGAGAGACAGCCGTAGCGTATTTCCATCTTACCGACGGCCCAGCTGACGAAGATCTCGTTTCGGCGACTCTTAGTGTAGAAGGTGGCTTCATCGCAAGTCAGCATGCTTATATCTCAGACTTTGCATTTGCTCCGACGAAAGATTTGACGGAAATCACGATTACCTTCCCGGAGAAGGCCCCGAAAGCATCCAACTTCCAGCTCTGGTACAATGTTCTCCCGACGAAGTACACCAAGATGACCCTTACAGTAGAGACCGCAAATCACACTTTGACCATCAGCCGCACAGCAGAAGGCAAGTACGAGGCCGGCAAACTCTACAAAGTCTCCAAGTCCATCCCTGCTGAGAATTGGGCACCAAAGGCTGCTTACACAGGCGGCGACCTGGTATTTGATTTTAAAACTGTAAAACCAGAAGGCTGGCCTACTTCAAAAGACAAGGCTCCGGGAGGCACTTATAAGTATGCAGTTAATGGTGTAGATTATAGTTTCATTCTTGGCAAGGGAGGTTACTGTGCAGGTACAACTCCGAACTCCGCATATCTTATGATTACAAAGAGTAGTTCATTAGGTTTACCTGCTATTGCAGGATATAAGCTTACAAAGGTTATCGGAACACTAAATGACGCAGGTAACCCTTCGAAGAAAGCCGAGATTTGCATAACTGATGGCGCAAACGTAGTTTCTGGCGGTACAGCACAAACGTGGGACACAATGGGTAAGGACTACACATATACACTAGCAGAAACCGAAGAAAATACTGTCTATTATTTGTCTGTAAGTAGTACAGCAAACTGTCAAATGACAAAGTTAGTTCTTTCTTATGAGCCGGCTACTCCTTCTGCTCCTAAATACTCGGTTTCTTTTGCATCTGTTGAAGGCGGAACATTATCGGCATCCGCTATCAAAGCAGAGGAAGGCACAGAAATCACATTGACCGCCGAGCCTCAGCTTGGTTATGAGTTCAACAGCGACTGGTCTGTCGTGGCTACTGACGGAACAGTAATTAATGTAGTTGACAACAAGTTCACAATGCCGGCACAGGACGTGACTGTTTCCGGAACATTTAGCGAAAGCACCTCAACCCCAACTTTTGCTTCACTTGCTGAATTGGTGGCTACCGGCGCTCCGTCCACAACTGCTAGAAAAGTCACAGTAACTCTTACGGATGAGGAGATTATCAGATTCCACACATTGAAAGATGGGACTGTAGCTGGTGCCATTATTAAGGTAGGAAAGCAGGAAGTCGAAATCTTCTGCACGGGAACTCCATCTGACTGGAAAGTCGGAGGTACTATCAGCGGTACATTGACCAACTGTGATTGGATGTTGTATGTGAATAAAAGCACTCAAAAGGAGACTTGGGAGCTTTGTCCTGCTGACTACTCTGAGTTGACTTACAAGGCACCGCTTCCTACTTGCGCTACTCCGGTGATTACCATCGCAGAGGGTGGTGTAGTGTCTATCGCTTGCGAAACTGCAGGAGCAACTATCCACTACACAGTAGGAGATAGCCCTGCCGACCCTACCGAGGCTGATAAAGTATTCAGCACAGTTACACTCACCGACGGCCAGACCATCAAGGCCATCGCCTTCGCAGAAGGCTACAAACCAAGCGCAGTCGCTTCGAAGAAGTATACTGTAGGAGGTCTCGTCGAGTATGTTTCCACCTTTACCGATAAGGACCTGAACACAAAGGAGAAAGTTATGACTTGGACATCGTCGCTTGAAGCTAATAGCTTTGACTCAGATTTTAGTCGTGGTGTTCAGTTTGGTGCTGCTAAGGGCGAGTTTACTATTACTGGAACTGGACATGCATCAAATGTTAAAAAGATTAGCGTTATCATTTCTTCTAATCAGAAGAAAAATGCTAACACGATCTCGGCGACTGTTGGAGGCGTAGCAATCGGAAAACAGATTTCCTTGACAAATGCTAAGAATTACGAAATCGTATTTGAGTCAACAACTGAGCTGTCGGGAGATATTGTCTTTAATGTAAATGATAAAGATAAGTCTGTTTACATTAAATCAATTACTGTAAATCCAGCCAACTGACTACCCTCCGGCGGTGACGCCGGCGGGCAAGAACCCACGGACAACGCCTCACGCTGAGACCGGGGACATCAAGACAAATTCATTGAACTTGACAGAAAAAGCTCCGTCCGGTTCATTCGCAGAATAACCTTATCATTGTCGGAGGAAAACCATCGTTTTCCTCCGACTTTTAAAAAAATCCGAAACCCACACAATCATGTACACCACCGCAAGTCTCGAATGGAAAGGCCAAGCAATAACCATAACCCGCCGCGACGACGACTCCATCCAGATACACCCCACCATATTCCCATCCGTAAAAGCCGGCTTGCGCGAAATCGCTGAAACTCAAGGCATCAGTTACGATCCATCATGGAACACAAGATATTTGGGAATGAGAGTGTTGAAAGCACTCAATGGAGTAAAAAACATTGATGACCAAATCGAAAGAGAAGCCATGCGTTCTAGCGGAATCATTGAAGAAGAATCTACATCATCGGCGACTTTAGTAAAAATCACCTTTGAAAATGTAGCGATAATCGAAGCGATGATTTCCTATGATTCGAAATACACCAGAACTGGAGACCCTCGTTCAGTTCCGGACAAGAAATGGTTAAAAGAGTTTAAGGACAAATTCGACAAAACACCAGAAGCGCACGAACCTCTTGGACAAAACTCTCCTGCTCTTCTTGAATATAATTTTAATGGATATCGCGGATCATCTGCATTCTGGATGCATCGGCTTGGCGAATACTACGGTTATAATTACGGGAATGAATTTAATGGATTTGACTCAGTAAAAGACTACCCTTGGTATTACAGATTCCTCATTTACAATGCCGTATGTGCTGTCGATGCCGAGAATAGCACCCATATCAACGCCGACAAAGTCGGACGAAAAGAGCTCACAGACAGGATTGTCGAGTATAAGGACGATTTGTTGGAGCTGTTGAAAGACACAAAGGACTACTCTCTAATCGGAATTCTTAGCGAAGGAACCAATCCGAAACACGAGGCTGGAAATACGAACCCTGCACGCAAGAACTTTTCTTTCGCGACCAAATTCTGTCACTATGCTTGCTTCTACATATTCGAAAACAAGGATGTCGAATACCGGGATTCCTATTCAATCTACGACTACATAGTATCAAACGCATTGACAACGTACTACGGGTTTGAGGATATAAAACCTATTGAAAACGATTCGGATGATGAGCAGTTTTTTGTGGAAAAGTACCGAAATTATCAGATCTTTATTGATAATCTTCGTGATAACGCCGCCAAAGCCGCCAAAGCCCCTAACCCAGTCAGCCGAAACGGCTTCGACCATCTACTATGGTATTACTACAAGGGCAAAGGAAAGAACAATCAAAAACAAGACGCAGGTTCCACAGATTAAGGACTAAGACTGATCACCAGGCATAAACCGAGCACAAGATCAGGATCACTACCAAGAACATAGTCTCGACCGAGAACAAGAACCCACGGATCGTAAGCCATACGCAGAGGTAAGAAACATTGAGGTCAATGTGTTGAGTTCGATGGAGGTGACTCTGTCGGGCTCTTACACAGGGGCCAGCACTTCACCTGCCGAAGTAGGCTTTTATTGGGGCAGATCCTCAAATTCATTGACAAACAAACTGACCGTCAGCTCGGTCACGGCGACAGGCACGGACAGCGGGACTTTCGAGGCTCGCCTTTCGGACCTCGTTCCCGGGGAATCCTACGTCTTTCAGGCGTTCGCGCGCGTATCAGGCACAGGCACATACTCGTCTAGCGAGCAAGTGTTCTATGCCGGCACGCCGACCGTCTTCAAGATGCCGGGAGGCGCCCAGCCTGCTGTGAACAAGGATTGGCTCGAACTCGCCTCGGCTAAGGAAGGCTCGCAGTATGTGGTAAGCACCACCTACGCCGGCGAGCGGAACTACACCGTCTTCTACGACACACAGATGACGACTCCCCTCTGGACCGCATATCCATTGGACAGCAGCCACATGGGATTCCTCAGCCGGCCATCTGGCTGGAGCTACAACCCGAACATTGACGAGAAGTACCAGGTCAGAGTGACTGACGGAAGCTACTCGAACAGCACCTATTCGCGAGGTCACATGTGTCCGAACGGTTCGCGCAACGGAAACGCCACGATGCAGGCCCAGACTTTCTACGTGACGAATCAGGTTCCGCAGATCCAGAACAGTTTCAACAGCGGAATCTGGAGCAATCTGGAGAATGCCGTCCAGGGCATTGCCAAGAGCCACAACGAGGAGATCTACGTGGTGACGGGCGTGGCTTTCGAAAAGGAGGGCGAGTCTCGCGCCATAAATTACACGAGTCCCAAGTCCAGTTCGCAGAGAGTTCCGATCCCGAACTACTTCTACAAGCTGGTGCTCCGGGTGAAGTATTCCGGCAGAACGGTCTCCGATGCGTCCTGCATAGCTTTCTGGTTCGACCACAAGGCCTACTCCGACAGCTACCAGAACTACACGGTCAGCGTTGACCAGGTAGAAGCCTGGACCGGTTTCGACTTCTTCGTAAATCTCCCCGACGACCTCGAATCCGCCGCCGAGTCGAAGACCACCACCTGGTCCTCCTTCACCAGTTTCTAGCCGTCCACCAACACGGCACACGCGGTGCACCATGTAAACATCTGAACATCAGAGATTTAGCCATTTTCAGAGTTGCATTTTTACCAACTCTTAAAATGGCTATATTATTGATATACAATCATTTGCGCGATGCGCATCCTATCCAATTCTGTGTTTGCCTCATTCCTCGTAACGCACCGCA